>Ga0256406_1004317_pt1 | contig 16459 bp, 12 predicted proteins | sample RumenRJG_03DNA_FD_185986 | JGI IMG/M metagenome (GOLD analysis project Ga0256406, IMG submission 185986) | Bovine rumen microbial communities from Lethbridge, Alberta, Canada - RJG_03 | ecosystem: Host-associated > Mammals > Digestive system > Stomach > Rumen | place: Canada: Alberta | collected... | reverse complement strand
GAGCCTGATGCGGTATCCGGCTTTTCTGATGCGGGAAGAATTTGCAAACGGCCTTGTCGAGATCGTCGCGCTGAAGATCGATAAGAACAGCCTGATCTGCGATAAGTCGCTGATCGAGGTACGGGATATTGTGCGCTGCCAGATTCTGGTGTGCGCTGTTACACGCGGGACCGAGACTTTTACCCCGCGAGGCGATTTTGTGCTGAGGGAGGGAGACCGGATTTACGTCACGGCATCTGCTTCCAACTTATCGCTGCTGCTGCATCATCTGAAAATCATCAACCGGAAGATCCGCAACGTGGTGCTGCTGGGCGGCGGACGGATCGCGTATTATCTGACGAACAAGCTGCAACGGGAGCATATTTCGGTAAAAATCATCGAGCGCGACCGTGAGCGCTGCGAACGGCTGGCCGACCGGTTGCCGAACACGACGATCGTTCAGGGCGATGTGTCGCTTCAGAGTGTGCTGGAGCGGGAATGCATTGATCAGGCTGATGCGGTCGTGTCGATGACCGGAATGGATGAATTGAACGTCATCACCTCGCTGTATGCGAACAGCAAGAATGTAAAGAAAGTCGTCACGAAGCTGGGACGTGGAGAGAATCAGGCGCTGATCGAGAATCTGCCGGTGGGCGGCGTCGTATGTCCGAAGGAGCTCTGCGGCAATACAATCCTGCGTTACGTCCGGGCAATGAAGGACGGGGAAGGCGCGGCAGTGACGATCCATTCGATCGCCGGCGGTCAGGCGCAGGCCTATGAATTTATCGTGGACCACATGACGCCTTACTGTGAGATCCCGCTGAAGGATGTACCGTTTAAGAAGAATATTCTGATTACGTCGATTACGCGGAACCGGGTCATCGAAATTCCGGGCGGCGATTCGTTCTATCAGCCGGGTGACCGGATCGTCGTCGTATCGAGTTCGGCGACGCCGATCAAGAATATCGAAGATATTTACGTGCGTGTGTAGGATCAGCAATCGGGGAGGCGAGTAAATGAACTATAGAATGATTCTCCGTATCATTTCGGGAATCATGGTTATTGAGATTCTGGCAATGGTTCCGTCGCTGATCATCGCCTGTTATACGAATGATTCCGCGGCGCAGGTCGGCTTCGTCGGCGCGATCGGGATCGCGGCGTTGATCGCGCTGGTTAACATTGCCTTTTTCAGTCTGAAAAAAAGCCAGCGGACGTTTTATGCCCGGGAAGGAATGGTGACGACTGCAGCGGCGTGGATTGTGCTCAGTCTGATCGGGGCGCTGCCGTTCTATATTTCCGGAAGAATACCGAATTTTATCAATGCTTTTTTTGAGATCATTTCCGGATTCACCACTACTGGCGCATCAGTTGTCAGTGATGTAGAGGCGCTTGGGAAAGCGCTTCTTTTTTGGCGTTCGTTCAGTCACTGGCTGGGCGGCATGGGTGTGCTGGTGTTCTTCCTCGCGCTGGTTCCATCGTTCGGCATCAGCGAGGGCAGTGCACTGCATCTTCTCCGGGCAGAGAGCCCGGGCCCTTCTGTCGGCAAGATCGTGCCGCGGATGAAGGACACGGCATCCGTGCTGTACCGGATCTACATCGCGCTGACAATTCTGGACATCATATTTCTTCTGATCGGAAAGATGAAATTGTTCGATGCGTTCTGCATCGCATTCGGCACGGCAGGAACCGGCGGCTTTTCCGTGCTGAACAGCGGCTGTGCTACGTACACGCCGTTCGCGCAGAATGTCACGACGATCTTTATGCTGATGTTCGGCGTCAACTTCAGTATTTACTATTATATGCTCATGCGCAGAGGAAAGCAGATCGTGATCAATGAGGAACTGCGGGCTTACTTTTTTGTGGTGGCGGTCAGCATTGCGCTGGTGCTGATGAATGTGTACGGAAAGACGCCGGATACATCGCACTTCCTGCCGGCACTGCGTCATTCGGCATTTCAGGTTGCGTCGATCATTACGACGACCGGCTACTCTACAACGAATTTTGACCTGTGGCCGTCTTTCGCAAAGACGATTCTGATCTGTCTGATGTTTGTCGGCGCCTGCGCCGGAAGCACCGGCGGAGGAATCAAGGTCTCGCGGATTCTGATTCTGATCAAGGCAATCCGCCGGAACACCCATGAGGTATTTCATCCGCAGGAAATCCGGACAATCCGGATGGACGGAAACCGGGTCAGCGAGCGGACGCTGGCGCACGTGCAGGTCTATCTGGCGGCATACGTCTTTATCGTCCTGGTCAGTCTGTTGCTGGTGTCGCTGGATCCGGCAAATTACAGCATGACGACGAATTTTTCGGCCGTGATGGCGACGTTCAACAATATCGGACCGGGATTTGACGCGGTCGGACCGGTGAAGAACTTCGCTGGATATAATGATTTTTCGACGCTGGTGCTGTGCCTGGACATGCTTCTCGGGCGTCTCGAGATCTTCCCGATTCTCGTCCTGTTTGCGCCGAGCACCTATCGGAGAACCTAAGCGTGTGAGGTACGGCCGCTTCTGCCCATCCTGTTCTGACCGGACAAATTCAGATAGGAAATTTAAGATAAGGAAAAAGGCTGCGCAGCAGACATGTATCGTGTCTGCCGCGCAGCCTTTTTCGATATTAAGAAGATTATGCAGTTAGCTACTTCATCAGATTGCAGATGCGGTTGCTGAAGTCGACGGGATCTTCGATCGGCATCCCCTCAATGATCAGCGCCTGATCGTAAAGGAGCTCCGCGTAGTTCTTGATCTTGTCCTTGTCATCAGCCTCGACCGCATTCTTCAGCGCCTGGAAGAACGAGTGACTGCCGTTCAGCTCCAGAATCTTGTTGGCGCGCACGTCGCCCAGTTCCTTATTGCCGGTCATCTCAGCCTGTGCCTTCAGTACTTTTTCCATCTCGATCGAGAGGCCTTCGCCGGAAGCGAAGCATACCGGGTGATCCTTCAGACGAGTCGACAGGATGACATCGGACACCTTATCGCCCAGCGCGTCCTTGACCGCCTTCAGGACGTCCTTCGCCTCTTCCTGCTTCTCTTCGTGCGCCTTCTTTTCTTCCTCTGTCTGTTCGAATCCGAGATCCTGATCCGAGATGCTCTTGAATTCCTTGCCGTTATAGTCATTCAGGATCTTCAGCGCGAACTCGTCGATCTCGTCGGTGCAGAACAGCACTTCGTAACCCTTCTCCTTGAAGAGATCCATCTGCGGCATTCTGGCGATCTTGTCCGTCGTCTCGCCGGTCGCGTAGTAGATGTACTTCTGATCGCTCATCATCCGCACTTCGTACTCAGCGAATGTCGTCAGCTTCTCCGTCGTGCTGCTGTAGAATTCGACCAGATCCTTCAGCTTGTCCTTGTTCGCTCCGTACTGATCGTAGATTCCATACTTCATCTGCATGCCGAATTCATTGAACAGCTGATCGTACTTATCACGCTCTTTCTCCTGCATTTCCTTCAGCGTGGAGGAGATCTTCTTCTCGACGCGCTGTGCAATCGCCTTCAGCTGGCGGTCCTGCTGAAGCATCTCTCTCGAAATGTTCAGTGACAGATCCGGCGAGTCGATCAGCCCTTTGACGAAGCTGAAGTAGTCCGGAAGCAGATCCTCACAGTGCTCCATGATCAGAACACCGTTCGAGTACAGCTGAAGCCCCTTCTTGAAATCCTTCGTGTAGTAGTTGAACGGAACCTTGCTCGGAATGTAGAGCAGCGCATCGTACGAAACGATGCCTTCCACATTCGTGTGGATGACCTTCAGCGGATCATTCCAGTCATAGAATTTCGTCTTGTAGAATTCGTTGTACTCCTCGTCGGTGATCTCGGATTTCTTCTTCTTCCAGATCGGGACCATGCTGTTCAGCCGGTCGTCTTCGTAGTAATCCTCGTACTGCGGCTTGTAATCCTCCTTCGCTTTCTCCTCGTCGGAAGCCTCCACCTCACGGGATTTCTTTACATTCATCACGATCGGGTAGCGGATGTAATCAGAATATTTCCGGACGAGGCCGCGGATGCGGTACTCTGTCAGGAAATCGCTGTATTTCTCGTCGTCAGTGTCGTCCCGCAGCGTCAGTTCGATCGTCGTTCCGACGCTGTCCCGTTCCGCTTCGTCAATCGTGAAGCCGTCCGCGCCGTCGCTGGCCCATACATAGGCCTGATCTTCGCCGTCTTTTCGCGAAGTCACTTCGATATGCTTCGCCACCATGAACGCGCTGTAAAAACCAACGCCGAACTGCCCGATGATCTCCGTATCGTCTGCGGCATCCGCATTCTCCTTCTTGAAATTCAGCGAACCGCTGCGCGCGATGATGCCGAGGTTGTCCTGAAGCTCCGACTTCGACATGCCGATACCGTTATCGCTGATCGTCAGAGTGCGATTCTCCTCGTTCGGTGTGATCCGGATCTCGAAATCATCTCTGGAAAGTCCGGTCTTGCCAGCCTTCGCCTCTTTGTAATAACGCTTGTCGATCGCGTCACTGGCGTTGCTGATGATCTCCCGCAGGAAAATCTCTTTGTTCGTGTAGATCGAGTTGATCATCAGATCCAGCATCCGCTTTGATTCTGCCTGAAACTGCTTCTTCTCCATCAAAAAATACCTTCCTTTATAAAAAATCAATATCATCCGGATTACTGTTCCGGGAATACCGGCGCGTGCCGGAGCCGCGAACCGTAGAATCCGCCACTCGCGAATTAGCACTCACCAGTTCAATGTGCTAATAGAAATTATACTCGCAGAGCTCCATATTGCAACCCGGCGCGAAAAAATATCACAAAAAAATCATATTGAGTATTCTGCACGGTGATAGAATAGAATGAAATTGTAACAATCCGGATGTTTTTATCCGTTGTTATACATTAGCAAACCGATATTGAAATCGTATCAGGAATGCAGGTTCCGGTGGAACGCCCGGCATCTGCATACTGAAATCTGATAATACAGAAGGAGAACAGCATATGGCAGAGATTTATGATATTGCGGTCGTCGGCGGCGGCCCGGCCGGACTGACTGCAGGAATTTACGCAGGGCGCGCCGGCAAGAAGACGGCGATTTTTGAGAAAGAGATGATCGGCGGACAGATTACGTTCACTGAGAAGATTGATAATTTTCCGGCGGCGCCGGGAATGAGCGGCTTCGATTACGCTACGACGCTGCAGAGCCAGGCGGAAAGCTTCGGCGCCGAGGTCATTATGGACGAGATCGCTGAAGTTGTGAAGCCGGAGAGAGAGGGCGGCACATTTACGCTGAAGACTGCGAGAGGCGATGAATACCAGGCGCTGGCGGTCATCCTTGCCACCGGTCTTCACCGACGGAAGATGAACATCAGCCGGGAAGACGGGTTGATCGGGCACGGCATTTCGTTCTGCGCGGTGTGCGACGGCGCTTTTTTCAGGAATCAGGAAGTCGCGGTGTATGGCGGCGGAAATACCGCGGTGGAGGATGCGATTTTCCTCGCCGGTCTTTGCAGTAAGGTGACGATCATCCACCGGAGAGATCGTTTCCGTGCGGAGCAGAATCTCGTTGGCCAGCTGAAGGCGAAGGACAATGTAGTATTCGAGATGAAGAAGACAGTTTCCGCAGTGCACGGGGACAAGATGATCGAGAGCATCACGGTGCAGGATGTGGATACCGGCGAGCAGAAGGATATCCCGGTCAGCGCGCTGTTCGTCGCGATCGGTCAGGTGCCGGACGGCAGGCCGTTTGCAGACCTAGTTGCTGAGGATGAAGCGGGATACTACCTGGTCGATGAGGGATGCGCTTCCGGCGTGGCTGGCGTGTTCGTCGCCGGCGACGGACGGAGCAAGAAGGTCAGGCAGCTGACGACAGCGGTCTCGGACGGTGCGGTTGCAGCGACCGAAGCCTGCCGTTATGTGGATCGTCTGCGCGGGCAGGAGTATATTTAGAGGTAAAGATTGATGCTGTCCGAACGGACGTTGTTATGATATAATGCTGATACTGTGAATACATTAAATTGAATTGAGGGAGGGTTACAATATGGCAGATTATGATGAGAACTGCACGCATGACTGCGGCAGCTGTGGGTCGGACTGCCCGAGCAGAGGAGAGCCGGTTGATCTGAAGAAGAATATGCATGACGGATGCAGCGTCAAGAAGGTGATCGGTGTGGTCAGCGGCAAAGGCGGCGTCGGCAAGTCGATGGTCACCGCGCTGTCCGCGATCGTCGCTAACCGGAACGGACTGAAGACCGGAATTCTGGATGCGGATATCACCGGCCCGTCAATTCCGAAGATGTTCGGCGTGCACAAGAAGGCCGAAGCGACGGGAATGGGACTGTTCCCGGTCGAAACGCGGTCTGAGATCGAGCTGATGTCCCTGAATCTGCTGACGGAGAATGAGACTGATCCGGTCGTCTGGAGAGGACCGGTGATCGCCGGCGCGGTGACACAGTTCTGGACGGACGTGATCTGGGGCGATCTCGATGTGATGTTCATCGATATGCCGCCGGGGACCGGCGATGTTCCGCTGACGATTTTCCAGTCGATCCCGGTCGATGGCATTATTATCGTGACCTCGCCGCAGGAGCTCGTTTCGATGATCGTCGAGAAGGCGATGAATATGGCGAAGCTTATGAATATTCCGATCCTCGGACTGGTTGAGAACATGAGCTATCTGACCTGTCCGGATTGCGGACGGAAGATCGAGGTGTTCGGACCGAGCACGGTGGATGAAATCGCGAAGAAGTACGACCTGAAGGTCATCGAAAAGCTGCCGATCGATCCGAAGCTGGCGGCGCTGAGCGATGCCGGACGGATCGAGTTCAACGACAGCACCGGCATGGAATCGATCATGGACGTGCTGGCAGATATCGGTCTGGAGTTCTAGGAACGATTTTTCATTGAATTTACACTATATAGCTTGACATCTATCTGATGTCAGGCTATATTTATGTTTAGCGTGTTTAGAAATACTAAACTTTTATCTTAGTATATCGACCCGGGCAGCATGACTGCCCGGGAACAGGAGACAAAGGAAAGAAGAGAGATTATGGATATCGGAGACCGAATACGGCAGATGCGGATTGAACGCGGACTGACTCAGGAAGAACTGGCGAACCGTGCGGAACTATCGAAAGGCTACATTTCACAGATCGAACGGGATCTGACGTCACCGTCGATTTCGACACTGGAAGATGTGCTGATCTGCCTCGGTACGAACCTCAGTGAGTTCTTCGCAGTCCGCGAACGGCCGAAGGTGGTTTTTTCTTCGGAGGACTATTTCGTGAAGGAGGATGCGGTTCGCAAATCAAAGGTCGAATGGATCATTCCGAATGCGCAGAAGAACATGATGGAACCGATCCGCCTGACGCTCGAGCCGGGCGGGGAAACTATGCCGGACAATCCGCATGAAGGGGAGGAGTTCGGTTATGTGATCCGGGGAACGATTCAGATCCACATCGGAAAGGAACGCTATACCGTGAAGCGGGGGGAGAGTTTCTATCTTCTGCCGGAACAGGAGCACTATATAAGCTCTGAGAATGACGCGGAGATCATCTGGGTCAGCGCGCCGCCAAGTTTTTAATCAAGGAGGAACACTTATTTGAGCGAACTCATCAGACTGGAGCACATCAGCAAGGCTTTTGACGATCATGAAGTGCTGAAGGACATCACGATCTCGATCAGGGAGAACGAATTTATCACACTGCTGGGGCCGTCGGGCTGCGGCAAGACGACGACACTCCGCATTCTGGCCGGCTTCGAACAGCCGGACAGCGGGCGGGTGATTTTTGACGGAAAAGACATCACGGATCTGCCGGCAAATCAGCGGAACCTGAACACTGTGTTCCAGAGCTATGCGCTGTTTCCGCATATGACGGTAGGGGAGAATGTGGCATTCGGACTCCGGATCAAGGGCCTTCCGGAAGGTCAGATCCGTTCGAAAGTGAAGGATGGCCTTCACATGGTCAATCTGGATGGTTATGAAGGCCGGAAGATCGATCAGCTGTCCGGCGGCCAGCAGCAGCGTGTCGCGATGGCGCGCGCTTTTGTCAACGAGCCGAAGGTGCTGCTTCTCGATGAGCCGCTCGGCGCACTGGATCTGAAGCTACGGCAGGAAATGCAGTACGAGCTGGTCCGCCTGAAGCGGGAGCTCGGCATCACGTTCGTATACGTCACACACGATCAGGAAGAGGCGCTGACGATGTCGGATCAGGTCATCGTCATGAACAACGGCCGCATCCAGCAGATGGGCTCGCCGGAGGAGATCTACAACGAGCCGGAGAATGCTTTTGTTGCGGACTTCATCGGAGACAGCAATATTCTGTCAGGCACGATGATCCGCGATAAGCTGGTGCGCATTAACGGCGTGGAGTTCCCGTGCATCGACGGCAGCGAGAACGGCTTTATGCCGGATCAGGATGTGGATGTGGTCATCCGGCCGGAGGATATCGAGATCCGCCCGTACGGCGAGGGCATCCTGAACGGAACGATTACGAGTCGGATTTTCATCGGCGTTCACTACGAAATGCTGGCGGAGAGCGAGACCGGAAGCCATTTCGAGTGGCTTCTTCAGAATTACGACTCTTATGACGTCGGCACAAAGATCGGCATGTATGTGCGCCCGGAGAACATCCAGATCATGCACAAGCCGAAATCCCAGGAAGAGGAGGCGATCGAACTTGACATCTAACCGGAAATGGGCGGCGCCGTTCATCGTATTCATCATCGCAGGCACGGTCATTCCGATCCTGTCGATTGCATACTACGGGTTCACCGATCGTTCGGGCGCCGTGACTTTCAGCAATATTCTTCAGATGTTCACGCACGACCATATGCAGGCGCTGGGGCTGTCGCTGTCGCTGGCTTTTGTCAGCACCGTTGTCTGTCTGATCATCGCTTTTCCGATGGCGATGATTCTCAGGGAGAGCAAATACGGCAAACAGGGATTCATGATCTTCATTTTTATCCTGCCGATGTGGATGAATTTCCTGCTCCGCACGATGGCGTGGCAGGTTCTGCTGGAGCGGGAGGGCGTGCTGAACGCGATTTTTCAGGCGGTCGGTCTGCCGAAGCAGGAGATGATGAACACGACCGGCGCGGTCATCCTCGGCATGGTCTATGATTTTCTGCCGTTCATGATCCTGCCGATTTACAATGCAGTGTCGAAGATCGACAATCATCTGATCGAAGCGGCATACGATCTCGGAGCCAGCCGCTCTTATGTGTACCGTAAAGTGATTTTTCCGCTCAGCATCCCGGGCATTGTCAGCGGCATCACGATGGTTTTTATCCCAGCTCTTACAACGTTCGTTATTTCCAACATGCTGGGTGGCGGCAAGGTCAACCTGATCGGCAATATTATCGAACAGGAATTCACCGTTAATTCGAACTGGAATCTCGGTTCGGGGCTGTCGCTCGTCATGATGGTCTTCATTATTATCAGCATGGTCCTTCTCGAGAAATTCGATAAGACCGGAGAGGGGTCGTTCGTATGAAGAAAAAATTCGGAGGCATTTACATCATTATCATCATGCTGTTTCTGTACCTGCCGATCCTGACGCTGGTGATTCTGTCGTTCAATGAGGCCAAGTCGATGTCAGTGTTCACGAGGTTCAGCCTGAAGTGGTACGTTGAGATGTTCCACAGCCGGCTGATTCTGGGCGCGATCGTCAACACGTTCTCGATTGCGCTGCTGGCGGGGCTGATCGCTACAGTCATCGGCACTATGGCCGTCATCGGCATCGACGGCATGAAGCCGAAAACGCAGAACGCGCTTCTTGGATTCAACAACATCCCGATGCTGAACGCCGATATCGTGACCGGTATCGCGCTGATGCTGACGTTCCTAGCGTTCGGGATTTCGCTCGGATACTGCACGATTCTGTTTTCGCACGTCACATTCTCGATTCCGTACGTCATCCTGTCGGTCCGCCCACGGATGAACCGGCGGACAGATACGCTGTTCGAGGCGGCGCTGGATCTCGGCGCGTCCCGGAAATACGCGTTTCGGAAGATCGTGCTGCCGGAGCTGATGCCAGGCATTCAGTCCGGATTCCTGCTGGCATTCACGATGTCGGTCGATGATTTTATCATCACGCACTTCACCCGCGGCGCGGGAATCAACACGATTTCGACGCTGATCTACAGCGAGGTCAAGATCGGAATCCGTCCGTCGCTGTACGCGTTGTCGACCGTGATTTTTGCCATCGCACTGATTGCGCTGTTGATCGTGAACTTCAACAGCCGGAGAGCCGAAAGGAGGCTTGCTGCTTAATGAAGAAAAAAACAATTGCCGCGCTAATCGCGGCTGCGGCACTGCTGGTCTTCTGCACCTCCTGTCGGAGTGGAGAGAACGGGGAAGTCTATGTGTATTCTTACGGTGACTATTTTGATCCGGAAATTGTCGCGGACTTCGAAGCGGATACGGGAATCCGCGTGATCCAGGATACCTATGACACGGCAGAAGAGATGTATCCGGTCATCGAAAAGGAATCCGCCGATTACGATGTAGTCTGCACTTCGGATTACATGATTGAGAAGATGATCAAGAATGACATGCTGCTCAAGCTCGATAAGGACAACATTCCGAACCTGAAAAACATCGACAGCGTGTATATGAAGAAGTCCGAAGAATTCGACCCGGGCAACAAATATTCCGTTCCGCACATGGTCGGCGTGGCGGGAATCATATATAACAAGAAGAAAGTCGGCAATGAAGTCATCGACTCCTGGGACGATCTCTGGAACCCGAAGTTCAAAGGTCAGATCGTAATGCCGGACAGTGTCCGCGACGATTTTATGATCGCGCTCCGGAAGCTGGGCTACGACCAGAATACGTCGAACCCAGACGAGATTAAGGCGGCGGCAAAAGAGCTGAAAAAACAGAAGCCGCTCGTATACAAGTATGCGAATGACTCCGCCCGTGACCTGCTCGCGGATGGTTCCGCGTCCATCGGAGTCATCTGGAACGGCGAGTATATCTATACCAAAGATCTGAACAAAGACGTGGAATTCGTCGTGCCGAAGGAGGGAAGCGAATTCTTCACCGATTCCTGGGTCATCCCGAAGACCTCAAAGAATAAGAAGAATGCAGAGCTGTTCATCAATTATATGCTGAAGGCGAAAGAGGGAAAAAGAAACTTCGATTACCTCTACTACACGACGCCGAACAAGGCGGCGCAGAAGCTGATCGACAAGAAATATCTCAAGATGAGCGCTGTGTTCCCGAGCAAAGAGACGCTCGCGCGGTGCGATTCGCTGCGCACACTCGACAGCAAGACGCAGGATCTGTACAGCAAATACTGGAAGGAAGTCAAGGCGGAATAAGCAATTCCAAGACGAGGGCCGGACTCTGAAGTTCTTTCGGAGTCCGGCCCGTATTTTTTTATACAGCTGAAAATAATCAGTCCGGCTGCCGGACCTCGCGGATCAGATCCCCGAGCAGCGGTTCGAACTTCACACCGTACCAGTGCTCCGGATCGTCCGCCGTATTGCGAAGGCATGCCAGGGCATAATCCGCGGCGATCCGGGCCGCGTCGTATTCTGACTTTCCGCTGAGGTAGGCTCCGACGAAAGCCGAGGCGAAAACGTCTCCTGTTCCGAAGCTTCCGCGTGGCAGCTTCTCGTGCGCGTAATACCGGCTGCCTTCAGGTGACGAGATCATGATGCCCGTCATCTCAGGTTCAAACGAGACGCCGGTCAGAATGGCCGTCTTCGCGCCGATGCGGTGGAGCCCGTCCGTCAGACCGGTAATATATTCGCGGTCATATTCTGTTCGGTAATCTGCACCGGTCAGAAAAGCAGCTTCTGTAATATTCGGAAGGACAATATCGGATTCGGCGACCAGTGACCGCATCGAATTGACGAAATTTTCATCAAAGTCCGGGTACAGTTCGCCGTCATCTGCCATGGCCGGATCGACGATTTTCTTTCCTCTCGGCAAAAGCAGTTCGCTGAAAATCCTCCGGATCATATCGAACTGCCTTGCGTTCCCGATATATCCGGTGTAGACCGCGTCGAACCGGATTCCTTCTTTTCGCCAGTGACCGGCAATCGCCGGCATATCTTCCGTCAGGTCCCGGAATGTATATCCGTCAAATCCGGTTGTGTGAGTTGAAAGCACTGCGGACGGCAGTATCACAGTCTCCAGACCACAGGCGGACAGCACCGGCAGCGCGACGGTCAGCGAACACTGGCCGAAGCAGGAAAGGTCCTGTATCGATAGCACTCTTTTATACTTCTTTTCCATAATATATCATCCTCCATGAGAATCGGGAGACGCGCCGCCCGGTCCTGCCGGGCGCATGCGGGCAGTGCCTGGTAACGAAGTTCAGTAGATCTAAACAGATGGGTCCTGCCGGGCGCATGCGGGCAGTGCTCTGCCGCGCTGATGATTCGGCGGCAGCGGCGGAGCAGAATGCTGTTTTTACGGCCCGAATCGAAACTATTGTATATTGTACCTGCCGTATTGCACAAAAGCAACCGAATCGGGAATACAGAAGCGGATTGGCCGGGTTTCGTATGCTATATAATGAAAAATGGTTCCCATATTGTATTGCAATCAGCAATACAAGAGCGTTGATGATTGTCAGAGATGCCGGAAAGGTACAGCCTTGTAGATGAGGAACCCTGGAGAAGTGAAGGGATTAGTAAAGAATATTAAAGAATTTTCTGATCTGTTTTTGGATTGACGAGCCAGATAGCAGGGTTCAAGTCACAGGCGTAATATACCGCCGCCGAGACCAGGTGGTACAACTGACAAATTCAGATAAAGAAGACACAATATGACGCACCGTCAGAAATGGCGGGTGCCTTTTCTGCGTTCGAAGGAGCCTGATCAGCGCTGAATCCGCCCGGATCCGGAGCGTCCGTGTCCCCGCCGGACGCGAAGAAATGGTGTTTTCCATTCACAGAAAAAACACAAAAAAATCCGAATACTCCGTTGACACTGCAAGTCCGACGGAGTATATTATGTATAGTTGATTAGCACTCCGAGCTAATGAGTGCTAACAACAATGAAACAATAACAGTATGCAATCATACTTTACCGAGAATACAGAAGGAGGCGGATATGGATCTTACAGAGAGAAAATTACGAATCCTTCAGGCGATTATAACGGATTATGTTCAGAACGCGGAACCGGTCGGATCCCGTTCGATTGCGAAGAAGTATAATCTTGGCATCAGTCCGGCGACGATCCGGAACGAGATGGCGGATCTGGAGGAGATGGGTTATCTGACACATCCGCATACATCAGCCGGCCGGGTTCCGTCGGATAAGGCCTACCGGCTCTACGTCAACAACATGATGAAGAAGCCGGCGCTGACTGAGAAGGAGAAAGCGGCAATCAAAGACCGGATGAAGGTCGATCTGAATGAGTTCGACGAGACGATCAAGCATGCGGCGGCGCTGCTTTCGGAGATCACAAAGCTGGCTTCTTTCGCGATGACTCCGTCGACAAGTCAGGATACACTTCGGTTTATCCGGCTGCTCCCGATCAGTGACAATGAGATTGTCCTGATGATTGTTGCCGACAGCGGCAACGTTACAAACACGACGCTCCGGCTCACAGTGCCGTACACCGATGAGGCGCTGGACATTCTGAGCAAGTCGATGACGTACCATTATCAGGGACACACGATAGACGATGTGCTGAAGAATTCGATCATCGCAGATGTTGGGACGGATATCGAGGCGATGAGCGCGCTGGCCGGTTCGGTTATGCCGAATTTCGTCCGGACGCTTGAGGATATGCTGAACGTTAATCTGTATCTGGAGGGGCTGACGAACATATTCAACATACCGGAATACAACAATCTTGACCGGGCCCGTTCGTTCTTCGAACTGGTCAACCGGAAGGATGAATTCACAAGGGATATGCTGAAACGGGACGACGGCATGATCGTCACGATTGGCGATGAGAATCCGGAACTCTCCATGAAGGACTGTTCGCTGATCACAGCGACATATCATGTGAACGGCAAGCTGGTCGGCAAGATCGGCGTCATCGGCCCGACACGAATGAACTATGGCGAGGTTACCTCGATCATGGAATATCTGACGAACAACCTCAGCGAATCATTCAAGCTGAGCACGGGAAAGGATGAGGAAAAAGATAATGAGTGAAGAGAAGGTAATGACGGAATCAGACGAAATAAAGATTTCGCAGGACGACGCGGATGACACGAAAGACGCGGAAACCGCAGCGGACACTGACCCGGCTGTAACCGAAAGCAAGGCGGATGGCGAAGCTGGCGCAGAAGCATCGGACAGCGAGACCGGATCGGAAGAAGATGCAAAATCTGATGAGAGCAGTTCTGACGAGTCCGAATCGTCCGACAAAGCGAAAGAGGACAATGCGTCTGCTGATTCCGATGATGATAAAGACTCCGGCAATGAGCGCTACATGCGTCTGATGGCGGAATTTCAGAACTACAAGAAGCGTGTCGCGAAAGAGAAGAGCGACATCCGCGAGTATGCGACGGAGAAGCTGATTGTGGAACTGCTTCCGGTACTGGACAATTTCGAGCGCGCGCTGGCCAGCAGCGCCGAGGATGATCCGGCAGCGTACGCCAAAGGGATGGAAATGATTTTTACCCAGATGAAGACGGAGCTGCAGAAATCCGGACTCAAGGAACTCGATGTGCTGGGCGAGGAATTCGATCCGAAGCTCCACAATGCGGTGATGACCGAGGAGCATGAGGAAATCGAAAGCGGCAAAGTGAGCAAGGTCCTCCAGAAGGGCTACGCTCTGAATGATAAAGTGATCCGGCCGGCAATGGTCGCGGTTGCGAAATAACAAGTAAATAACAGGAAGGAAAGGTAATAGACATGAGTAAAGTAATTGGTATCGATTTGGGAACAACTAACAGCTGCGTAGCAGTGCTGGAAGGCGGCGAACCGACCGTTATCGCAAACGCAGAAGGAATGAGAACGACTCCGTCCGTTGTCGCGTTCACAAAGAACGGCGAGAGACTGGTCGGCGAGACGGCAAAGAGACAGGCAATCACCAACCCGGACAGAACGATTTCGTCCATTAAGAGACATATGGGTGAGAATTACACCGTTGAAATCGACGGAAAGAAATACACCCCGCAGGATATTTCCGCGATGATCTTGTCGAAGCTGAAGGCGGATGCCGAGAGCTACCTCGGCGAGAAGGTAACGGAAGCGGTTATCACCGTACCGGCTTACTTCTCCGACTCTCAGAAGCAGGCGACGAAAGACGCCGGCAAGATCGCAGGACTGGACGTTAAGAGAATCATCAACGAGCCGACGGCGGCTTCGCTGGCATACGGCCTGGACAAGGCAGAAGGATCCCAGAAGATTCTGGTATACGATCTGGGCGGCGGCACGTTCGATGTATCTGTACTGGAACTGGGCGATGGCGTATTCGAAGTAATGGCTACGAACGGCGATACACACCTCGGCGGCGACGATTTCGATAACGCAATCATGAACTACCTGGCAGACACGTTCCAGAAGGAGCACGGTGTTGATCTGAGAAAAGACAACATGGCGCTGCAGAGACTGAAGGAAGCGGCCGAGAAGGCGAAGAAAGAGCTGTCCAGCGCGCAGACCACGAAGATCAACCTGCCGTTCATCACAGTTACGAATGAAGGCCCACTGCACATGGATGTCGATCTGACCAGAGCAAAATTCGAGCAGCTGACTTCGGACCTGGTTGACCGGACAATTGAGCCGATGAACAAGGCGATGAAAGATGCAGGCGTTACGGCTGCGGATCTGAACAAGGTCATCCTGGTCGGCGGTTCGACCCGTATCCCGGCAGTTCAGCAGGTTGTACAGAGAGTAACCGGCAAAGAACCGTTCAAGGGTATTAACCCGGATGAGTGCGTTGCAATCGGCGCATCGATTCAGGCTGGCGTTCTGACCGGCGAGGTCAACGACGTACTGCTTCTGGATGTCACACCGTTGTCGCTGTCGATCGAGACGCTGGGCGGTGTAGCTACCAAGCTGATCGAGAGAAATACGACAATTCCGACGAGAAAGAGCCAGATCTTCTCGACGGCTGCAGATAATCAGACCACTGTAGACATTCACGTCATGCAGGGTGAGCGTGAGATGGCTGCCGACAACATCACGCTGGGTCAGTTCCAGCTGACCGGCATCGCTCCGGCTCCGCGCGGGGTACCGCAGATCGAGGTAACGTTCGATATCGATGCGAACGGTATCGTCAACGTAAGCGCGAAGGATCTGGGCACCGGCAAGGAACAGAAGATCACGATCACCTCTTCGACGAAGCTCTCTGAAGAAGAGATTAACGAGAAGGTTAAGGAAGCGGAGAGATACGCTGAAGAAGATAAGAAGCGGAAGGAAGAGGTTGAGACGAAGAACCAGGCTGAGACCATGCTCTTCGAGACTGAGAAGCAGATGAAGGATCTCGCGGACAAAGCGACCGACGACGAGAAGAAGAAGGTCGAGGATGCGAGAAACGATTTGCAGAACGCGCTGAACGGCGGCAGCGTCGACGACATCAAGGCGAAGATGGAGGCGCTGACTCAGGCATTCTACC
>Ga0256406_1004315_pt1 | contig 16461 bp, 15 predicted proteins | sample RumenRJG_03DNA_FD_185986 | JGI IMG/M metagenome (GOLD analysis project Ga0256406, IMG submission 185986) | Bovine rumen microbial communities from Lethbridge, Alberta, Canada - RJG_03 | ecosystem: Host-associated > Mammals > Digestive system > Stomach > Rumen | place: Canada: Alberta | collected... | reverse complement strand
TTTTGATTTCACGCAACTTTCTATTATGATTTAAAGTGTAATCTTTGAAATGTTACCCCTCTTCTTCTCTTAAATGCTTGTTATTACTGACTTTTTAAAATTATATTTTATTAAATTAATTACAAAATAAAATTTTTTAATAAGATATTGCACGGTTTTTTTAACTTGTTGCAAAATTTGCAACAGCTGAATTTTTAAAACATACAAAAAAAGATAGATTTCTTTACAATCTATCTCTTTATTTATTTCCCCTCCACGCGTATTCGGTAACATTACATATGCGTGAGAGTTAAATTTCAATTAAATTATAAAATAGCCTATTTCCTCCTTATTCTACAATTAAAATGTAGTTTCTGGAGGAAATCGAGTTTTATAAATCTTTATTTTTCATTTTCAAATTTCCACATACCACATACCATTTTGCAAGAGCCTTCTCTTTCAGATAATTTTAAAGCGCCATTTATGTTTTCCGTATTTTATTCACCAGTGTATTTTCTCCTTGCCAACTGGGTGGCTGTTTTATCGATTGTCTAGGGTATTTATCACTTCGCCTCCTAGTAGGCAGTTTTTATTTTATATAACATATTCAGGTATCTCAAATTTTGCGACAACTTATCATTTTTTATTATTGTAAGTATATGATGTAAACCTTCCACCTGATATTTTTAAAATTATATTTGCATCTAATAATTCTTTTAGAACTCTCTCAATTGTTCCTATACTTATATCTGGGCACCTTTCTACAATTTCTTGTTTAGTTATTTTGCCAATATGGTTTTTAATAATACTTGCTACCCTATCCTTAGCATTCATCTTCTTATTTGTTATATATTCTACTCTATCTGAAAAATCCTTATAAGCACTAAGAATTATACCTAAATAATATTCTGAGAAATATGTGTAATCATTTTTTTCTTCATACCAATTAGTTGAACTTTGTTCCAATGTAGAATAATAAGATTCTTTTGTATTTTCTACAATTTTTTCAATGGAGATATATTTTCCAACTATATAGCCACTTTTATATAACAATAGTAATGTAAGTAACCTACTCATTCTACCATTACCATCAATAAATGGATGAATACATAAAAGATCTAATATAAACACTGGAATTAACATTAACGGATCTATTTCATTTTTTTGTATTTCTAAGTTATATGAATTACATAGGTCTTCAATTGCTTTTGGTGTTTCAAATGCAGATACAGGTTTAAATCTAATACTTCGATTTCCTTTTTCGTCTATTTCTTCTATTGCATTTTCTGAATCCTTAAAATGGCCACCATAACTTTTTGAACTATATTTGTAAAGATTTTTATGCATTTGTAGAATAATGTTTGGTGTAATATCCATATATTCATAATTTTCATGAATTAATGTTAAAACATCTCTATATCCTGCGATTTCTTCTTCGTTTCTATTTTTAGGTTTTACTCTGTTATTAACAATTTCTTTTATTCTTTCATCAGTAGTATATATACCTTCAATTTTATTAGAAGCTTCAGTACTTTGTATTTTAGCAATATCTAATAAATTTGTTAGAACATCAGATTTAGATTCAATATATAGAGTTTGCTTACCTTTATATTCATGGATTGAACTAATTAGATTTATAATATTATTATTTAATATTTTTTTACATTCTTTATTTAAATCATAATTTCTCAATTGCCTCATTTCTCCTTTCAATTGCCTCATTTTATCATATATTGTGGCAATTGTCAATAATATGTGGCAATTAAATAATTTATTCTTAGTATTAATAAAATATAAAAAAAATATTCATTTTTTTTAAACTTTTATGAAATTTATTTAAGAATCTTATATATAAACTAATTTTTTCGGGTAATGCAATCATTTTACGCAACTTTGTATTGATTTATAGTGGTTAATACTTTGGTTTCACGCAATTATACATTTTATTTTTTATAAACCTCTCGCTGTCTAGTTGCCTACTTCTCTACCTCTCTTTTAGATTTCAGCAATTTCATTAGTCTTATTATATATACACTTATCTATATCTATTTTTTATTGCAATCTTTTACATTTCATATAGTAAATCAAATAGTTTTCTTAATGCAATTTCTCTATGATTGTGAACGTTCTTAAATTCTTCTTCACTCATTTCTCCTATTGGTTTGTCAAAACCTTCTGGAATAAATATAGGATTATATGTTAATCTACAAATAACATTGTAATGATCAGCCAAATGTCCATTGCATTCTCCGCGAGTTTGAATTAGTTTACCATCTTTAAATATCGCAGTAATAACAGAAACAAAATGAGCTTTTCTTTCATCTGATGTTTTGTATCTTTTCATTTTATTTAAAATAAAATCAAGTTTTTCTTGGCTGGTTTTATTTTTACCAGCATATCTTGCTGAGTACACTCCAGGTTCACCATTTAAAGCATCTACGCATATTCCAGAATCATCTGCTAAAATCATATCATATTTTATTTCATTTTTATCACAAAATTGTTTTAATGTTAGTGCTTTTATTTTAGAATTTTCTTCAAATGTTTTGCCATCCTCTACTACCTCTTCATTAAAATTAATTTCCTTCTCTGATTTTATATTTAGTACCACATTATTTAATTTAAAAATCTCTTTTACCTGATTAATTTTACCTTGATTACTGGTTGCAAAAATAACATTCATGTTTTCTAAATTTTTCTTATCCATAATATATTTACCTTCTTTTTTTCATTCTGTAAACTCATAATACCATATTCAATAATATTATGTCAATTGCTTACAATAGAAAATAGCGTCAAGTGAAAAAGTAACTGCTATTCTGTATAGTAAATGCAAGTTGTATGATTTAATTCAATAGAAAATAGTATAAAATTGTTTGTTTTGTATTGATTTTCTCGCATTATTTGAGTATAATGGTCGTTGTAAAAATAATTATTTTGTAATTATAAAGTTTATGACTATTTTATTCTTTTGTAATTATGAGATATACGATTTATGTGAGGAATCAAAATGCAAATTAACTCTATTGAATTTATATTATTTGTTATGGCAGTACTTGCTCTATATGCTCTATTCCCTAAAAAGTATAAGCATATTATATTATTAATTTCAAGCTATATTTTTTATATTTCAAATAGTAAAAAATTAACATTTTTTTTGATTGTATCTACAATTTCAATTTATTTTATAGCTTTGAAAATACAGGATATAAATGACAATTTAAAAACAAGTTTAAAAACAATTGATGACAAAGATCAGAAAAGAAATATGAAAAAAAATGCCAAATCAAAGCAAAAGAAATTTCTTGTATTGGGTATTATAATTAATATTGGAATACTTTGGTTTTTAAAATATTCATACCTATTTCCTTATTTTTTAAATAACATAAGTTTGTTTAAATTCCATGGAATCTCTCTTCCCTCTTTTAAGTTCTTGTTGCCTCTTGGTATTTCATATTATACCTTGCAAGCAATCAGTTATATTGTGGATGTTTATAGAGGACAAATTAAAGCTGATAAAAACTTTATAAAAGTAGCCCTATTTCTTTCATTTTTCCCACAAATGGTTGAGGGTCCTATTGGAAGATACAATAAATTAGCTAACCAGCTATATGAACCTCATAGCATAACTGAAAAAAATCTTAAATATGGGTTTGAACTAATTTTATGGGGTTACTTCAAAAAAATGGTAATTGCTGATAGAATTGCTATATATGCAAATGAGGTCTTTAACAACTATGCTCAATATAATGGAATTGTTATATTAATAGGAATTATTTGTTATACAATTCAAATTTATGCTGAATTTTCTGGCGGAATTGATATTGTTAGAGGTGTTGCTTCTTTGTTTGGAATAACACTTGAAGAAAACTTTAGAAGACCTTTTTATGCTAAATCAATTGATGAATTTTGGAGAAGATGGAACATCACACTTGGATCATGGCTTAGAGATTACATATTCTACCCTGTTTCACTATCAAAAGCAACAACTAAAATTTCTTTATTTTCTGAGAAATTATTTAAGAAAACTTATATCTCAAAATTAATTCCAGTGGCTTTTTCTTTACTATTTGTATGGCTTGGTAACCGGAATTTGGCATGGAGCTGGATTAAAATATGTTGTATATGGAATGTATTACTATATTATAATGATGCTTGGAAAATTTCTTGATCCACTATTTCAAAAGCAAATTAAAATTTTAAAAATAAATGTTAAAGCATGGAGCTATAGTTTATTCCAAATGTTTAGAACATTTATTATTGTATGTGGTGGAATGTTGATTTTTAGAGCAGAGTCACTTCACGTTGCAAAATTAATGTTTAAATCTATATTTAATATAAAAGATAATTTGGAAATTATTTTTAATGGACAGGCTTTTTTACTTGGAGGATTAACTGGAAAGGACATAGTTGTTTTAATTGTTTCAATATTTATTTTCATTTTGACAAGCATATTAAGAGAACATAAAATTTCAATAAGAGATAATTTTAACAAACAAAATTTGATATTTAGATGGATTGTACTCTATGGACTCATGTTTGCAATAATAATTTTTGGAATTTACGGAAAAGGCTATAATGTTCAAAACTTTATATATGGTCAATTTTAGAAAGGCAATGTTTTTATGAAAAAGATAATAATAAAATATTTTTTATTTATTTTAATTTTTTTAATAATATTATCAATTATATCAGAAATCTTAAATCCAGCATTTGGACACAATGATGAATGGTTTGTTTCAAATACTGTTAACGACTTGTATAAAAGTCCTAAGAATTCACTTGATGTACTTTTTGTTGGAGACTCATGTATTTATAATGCTGTTTCTCCCCTTGAAATTTACAATGAAACTGGAATTACATCATTTGATTTGTCAACACCAGGTCAAAAGATGTGGTCTTCATATTATTTGTTAAATGAAGCATTTAAAACGCAAAAGCCTAAGATATGTTTTATTGAGTGTGGTGAATATTTATTAAATTCTGAATTTGGAAGAGCAATTGATAAAAGAGCTATTATTGATACTCTTAAATTAAGTTCAAATAAGATTAATGTTATAAATGATAAAATATATAATTTATCATTTATTGAAAAATTAGGAGCATTAGTCCCTGCAATAGAATACCATTCTAGGTGGAAAGAAATTGACGCTAATGATGTTAGAAAGAATTTGTATAAAGGAGAACAAACTTATAAAGGTTTTGTTTATAATTCTAAAACCAAGGCTTATAATGGTAATAAGCAATTTAATAATAAACATAAAAATGATATCGCACAAAATAACACAGAAAATTCAGTTTCAGATAACTTCAAAAAATATTTTGAGAAAACAGTTGATCTTTGCAATAAAAATAATTGCACTTTGATTTTAATAAAAATTCCAGATATACAGGACTGGACAGATGAAAAGCATAGTCAGGTTGAAGCTTTTTCAAAAACAAATAATATACCTTTCATTGATCTAAATTATAATAACCAAGATTTAAATATTAATTGGTCAGAAGATTCATCCGATTCTGGTTATCATCTAAATTTAAGAGGAGCACAAAAAGTATCAAAATATTTAGCAAATTATTTAAAGGAAAATTTCAATTTAGAAAATCATAAGAATGATCCAAATTATAGTAGTTGGTCTTTGGCATATGAAAATTATTGCAATGCTACATCATGCCAATAAGTAAAAATTAATATAAAAATTAAAATAGTATTTAGTTTAAAAAACTAAATACTATTATTCATCTTGTAATCTATCCACAAGATTTTTTATTGTTTCTGCTGATGCAAAGTTTTCTGGTACAAGATCAGCAGGAGTGATTTCAATATCAAATTTTTCATCAAGTTTTGCAACTAGATTAACAATGTCAAAAGAATCTATAACCTCTTCCTCAACTAAATTTTTTTCTTTACTGAAATCAACTCCGGGTTTAACCTCTTTTAAAATATCAATTATCTCTTCCATTTTTTATTCCTTGTACAATATAATATTTAGGTTTTTAAATTGGATTTTACCCATAAACCAACGATTCTAATTTTTTTCTATCTATCTTACCATTCATGTTATATGGCATTTTTGAAACTTTTATATATTCATTTGGCATCATATATGGTAACAATTTATTTTTTAATTTTTTAGCCAATTCATCTTTCTCAATATCGCCTTGATAAAATAACACTATTTTCTCTGTTTTTTTATCATATATACAAGCACATAAAACTATTTCGTCAATTCCATATATGTTTTTTTCAATTTCCCCGAGCTCAATTCTATATCCCATATGTTTTATTTGGTAATCTTTTCTTGACAGATAAACAATTTCACCTTTTTCATTATACTTTACTATATCCCCTGTTCTATAAACTATTTCACAGTATTTATCATTTAATGGATTTTGTACAAATACTTCAGCTGTTTTTTTAGGGTTTTTATAATATCCTGATGCCAAAAATGATCCACGAACTAAAAGTTCGCCTATGCTTTTAGTATCATTTGGCTTTATTTCTTTATTGTTTTCATCTACAATAATTAAATTACAATTATCACAATGTTTTCCTATTGGAATAGATTCATCGTTTTGAAATTTTCTATTAACTATATAATATGAGCAAATATCAGTGGTTTCAGTTGGGCCAAATAGATTAGCGAATGTTGCTTGAGGTAAGGCTTTTATCCACATGTTTAATTGTTTGACTGGCATAACTTCCCCAGCAAACAATATTTTATTAAGTGTCTCAAATCTTTCGGTTTCTAATATTTTTAAATTAGCAACAATACATAAAGCAGATGGTACCCAATAAATTGTATTAACCTTATTGCTATTCATGTATTCAACTAATTTAATAGGAAATGAAAAATACATTTTAGGGATAATACATAATGTTGCCCCTGCTGCAATTGTAGAAAACACATCAGTTATAGACATACTAAAATAAAATGGTGTTTGACTCCCCCATATAGTTTTTTCATTAATGTTAAATGTTTCTACAACCCATTGTACATATGATATAACAGCTCTGTGTGTTAATACTGTACCTTTAGGTAAACCTGTAGATCCGGATGTAAATAAAACATACATTACATCAGTATCAATTTGATTATCTCTTATTTCATTAAGAATATTTTCATCAACTGTAATACTTTTAGAATCTTCTAATATCAAAACAGGTATATTTTCGTAATCATATTTTTCTAATTTTGATTTATTCTTTTCATCTGTTATAATCATTTCTGGTTCCAAAGTATTTAATATGCTTTGGAACCTTTCACTTGGTGATTTTGTATCAATTATTGTATAAAAATTTCCACTATACAAAACTCCCATCATTGCTTCTAAACAATTAATGCTCTTGTCAATAAAAATCACAATAGGTTTATTAGTTTTGTTGATTTTACTGTATATATAATAACCAATTTTCCTAGATTCTTCTGTAAAACATTTAAATGTGACTTCTCTTTTTTCTTCAACAAATACAGTATGATTTGGATTCTTGACTGTAGAAGCTTCTAAAAGTTGTAATATATTCTTAATCATTTTAATTTTCTCCAAAATTTATTAGAATTATTATTTCATGCCCATTTTTTCTTTATATTCTTTTGAGTAGTTTTGATATCTGCCTTTGTAATCATGTTGTTTTTCCTTATGCTCTTTACTATCCCAGATTTTTTCAGCTTCTGGTGCCCATGCTTTTGCATATTCATCACATTTACCACATAAATGGTCAACACTTTCCTCTGACTCTAAATCAGTGCTATGTGCACCTGTTTCTTTAACTAATTGACGTAGTTTTTCTGGATTTTCAAGCATAGGACATGGTCTTAAATGATTTTCATTAAATGGTTGTCCTTTATGATATGCCATGAATAATGGACTTTGTAATATTTCAAGTATTGATTTATCATGAATATTTGCATTTGAATAATGAATAAATACACATGGTTCAGCATCACCTGCTGAGTTAATATGGAAATAGTTTCTTCCTCCTGCAATACAACCTCCAACAAACTCTCCATCATTTTGAAAGTCCATTGGGAAAAACATTAGGTCTGGATATTTATTAAAATCACGCAATTCACGAATTCTCTTTATCATATATTTTCTTTGTTCAACTGTTGGCATAAGCTCAGGTACAGCATTATTTCCAACTGGCATAAAGTGGAAGAAGAATCCATATCTTGCTCCCTTATCAGCAAGCATTTGTATAAATTCATCTGATGTTACCGCTTCAACATTTGCTCTTGTATAACAAATTGATGTACCAAAAAGAATTCCATTTTTCTTTAATAAATCCATAGCTTTCATAACTGCTTTATAATGTCCTTCTCCACGTCTTCCATCATTTGTTTCTTCTGAACCTTCAATTGATAATTGGAAAACAATATTTCCAACCTTTTTAACGTTTTCACAAAATTCTTCATCAATTAATGTTGAGTTTGTATATATTGAAAATTCACAGTCATTATGCTTTTCAGCTAATTTTAAAATATCAGCTTTTCTAACTAATGGTTCTCCCCCAGTCATCATATAGAAATGAATTCCAAGTTCCTTACCTTGTGTAACAATTTTGTCCATATCATCAAATGATAAATTATGTTTGTGACCATATTCACCAGCCCAGCATCCTGTGCAGTGCATGTTACAAGCATCTGTTGGATCAAAAAGTATTAACCATGGGATATTGCAGTTATATTTTTCACGATTTTTTCTAGTTTGCTTTGTCCCACTGAATAATGATTCATAAACTAAATTCATAATTGTCATTTTTAATACATGAGGATCAAGTTCTCCTACTACTTGATCAAGCATTTTTCTCATTCTGCTGTTGGGATCAGCAAATAATTTTATATATCTTTGATAGTCTTCTTCTTTATAGTCATTGCCATAGAATTTTTTTGAAAATTCTATGATTTTCGTAATTTGTTCTTCTTTATCTTTTTCAACTCCTTTTACTATTTTGTCTACTGCTACTTCAACAGCTTTTCTTTCCATTTTATGTGTTAATGATGTTCCGTTACTTGCCATTTTTATATTACCTCCTATTTTTATGACCATTGGTCATTTACATGTACTATAATATACTTTTTTTTATTTCATGTCAACATTTTTTTACTATTTATTTTTCTAATATTTCTTAGTAAAGATAGTACTTTTTTTATTATTAAATTTTTAATTAACATTGTAAAAATAGTATTTTTGCTCTTTTTATTTAGTTATATTTTTTTGCCTGTTTTATACAATTTAGCTTTTTTTACTTTATTGTTCATTTGACTTGTTATTTTTTTATTTATTTAAAATCTTATTTAACTTTTCTACCAATTCCATATTATTCTTTGTTCTTGTTACTTCATTAATAAATGTTTCAGTTACTTCTGCTGATGACATTGTTGATAAAGCTCTTCTTAATGAATAAATTGCTGATAATTCATCTTTTGATAATAATAAATCTTCTCTTCTGGTACTTGATTTACTAACATTAATTGCAGGGAAAATTCTTTTTTCAGATAAAGCTTTATCAAGTACAACCTCCATATTTCCAGTTCCCTTAAATTCTTCGAAAATTACATCATCCATTCTACTTCCTGTTTCAACAAGTGCTGTGGCAAGAATTGTTAGACTTCCTCCATGTTCAATATTTCTAGCTGCACCAAAGAATTTTTTAGGTTTATGAAGTGCAGTTGGATCAATACCACCTGATAGAGTTTTACCTGATGATGGAACTGTTAAGTTGTATGCTCTTGCAAGTCTTGTAATACTGTCAAGTAAGATTACAACATCCTTTCCTTGTTCTACAAGTCTTTTGGCTCTTTCAACGACCATTTCAGCAACCTTAACATGATGTTCTGGCAATTCATCAAATGTTGAATAAATTACTTGGCCTTTTATTGATCTTTCCATATCAGTTACTTCTTCCGGACGTTCATCAATTAGAAGAACTATTAATTCTATTTCAGGATTATTTATTGAAATGCTATTTGCAATTTTCTTAATTAAAGTTGTTTTTCCTACTTTTGGTGGAGCAACAATCATTCCTCTTTGTCCCTTACCAACTGGGCAAATTAGATCCATCATTCTTGTTGCATATTCATTTTGTTTTGTTTCAAGTTTAATTTTTTCATTAGGATAAATAGGAATTAGGTCATCAAATTTGGTTCTTCTATATGCTTTTTCTGGTGCCATTCCATTTACTTCTCCAACAAAAATTAGTGCAGGGAATTTTTCACCTTTTCTTGCAACTCCTTTTATTTTATCTCCATTATCCAATTTAAACCTTCTAATTTGAGTTGGTGAAACATAAATATCATCCGCAGTTGATAGGTAATTTTTTCCTCTCAAGAACCCATATCCATCAGGTAATACCTCCAATATTCCCTCTGCAATAAAATCATTAGAACTACTTAAATTGTATCCTTCAACAACCTTTGGAGCGTCATATATTTCTACTGTTTTATTGTCATTTTCAGCTTTATTCTCAATTATAGTCTTGCTCTCTTCAGTATCTTTGCTTACAATATTAGATTCATTTTTATTGCTTGAGTTCTCACTCTTTAAATCAAAATTAGTTTTTTCACTAATTAACAAATTTATTAGTTCTTCCCTTTTTAATTTTGAATAACCTTTTATTCCTTTTTCCTTGGCAAATTGTCTCAATTCTACCAAAGTACAATTATCATAATTCATTATAGTATTTTCCTTTCTATATGGGGATTTTGCTTAGATAAAAGCATTGAATATAAAAAATTTATAGTATACTTAAAACATGTTAATTATAACACATTTTACAGAATAAAATCAATAAATTTAGATAATAAAAAGATATGGATTTTTTTATTTATCCATATCAACAAATACCTTTTCGTTTGGCAAATACATATCAAGTTTATTTCTAGCTACATCTTCTATATAATCAGTTGAATTTAAACTTTGTAGTTCATTAGTTAATGAATTTTGTTCTTCTTTTGCATCTTTTATTTCATTTTGATATTCACTTTTTTCAGCTGCATAAGAATTAATCATCTTTTGTTGTGATATAAATGTATATAAAACATAAACAACTATTAAAAAAAATAAAACTTTTGTGAGAAATTTTTTCATAAATTTATTTGTGTTCCTCTCTTTTAAAACATCTATTTAATATTTCTACAAAAATTTGCAAAATCCTTCATTTTCTTTTTAAAAAACATTAAAAATTTTGTTCCATTTTTAACAATGGTTTTACTTAATAGGCCATAGTAAACTGATGCTCCAATTAATAATGCAATGAAATTGTAAAACCTAAGTTCAATATATTTGAACAAATTTGAAATTATTAAGAGTATCAAAAAAACCAAAATCCAAAATATTACATCTTCAATATATGTTGCAATATTATTTGTTTTAAAACATTTTCTTAAAATCCTAAAAAAATCAAATAATAAGCCAATTGCAATTCCAGCAGCAATATAAGTTACAAAAATTAATAACTGATTATACATTATTTAAAAATCTTCCCTATAATATTTGATGCTTTTTTATCAATTTTTTCAGAATATGTTAATGAATTTATTGTACCCTCTACTATGATATCATTTGTATCAATATTTAATTTATTAATTCTTAAATCAATTCCTTTTACAGTGAGCATTCCCATATTAGTATCTATAATTACAATTTGGTCATCAAAGCTAAGAATGTCTGTAACTCCTGTTACAGATAATTTACTTCTATTCTCTACCACTAAATTTTGGATTTTATTATCTGTTACTTGTTGTTCCATATTATAATCCTCCACTTTTAAATTATATTCACTGTGTTACTTAAATATGATAAAATTATAAACTTAATAACTATCATCAATTAACTTATCATGAAGGTCTTGTAAAATGGTATTGTCAATTATTTTGTTGAATTGTATTGAAATTTTATAAGCACTGTTATCTATTTCAATAATATTTTCTTTATATTTAAGAATTATTTGTGAAATGATTCTTATAATTTTAAAATCTTTTGAAATTCCTGAACCTATTATCGAAACTTTGCTACACTGTATTGATCTTGATTTAATATTATTATCTTTAAAAATTTTTTCTAATTTTATTTTATCTTCTTGTAAGATTGTGAAAGTAATTGATTGTTTCTTTATAGTTAGCGTTCCGAATTTAATCTTGTTTTTTTCAAATAGTTTTAACAGTCTTTCCAGTGGTGAAACTTCGTTTTTATGATAATTGCTTGTATCGCTTTTATTTATATTGTCTTCATAGTCATTTAACTTTTCGTTATTATTTTCTTCAAAATTATTTTTTACTTCGACTAAGCAAATTTTATCATTTTTTATAATACTTTTTACTTTAGTTGATTCAATATTTGATACAATTTTTGTTCCTAAATTATTGTTAAAAGTCGATGCAGCAATAATTGGCAAATTATATTTTTTAGCAAGTTCAACTGAACGGTCATGTAAAACTTTTGCTCCTTCATATGATGCATTTTCCATTTCAACATAAGAAATATTTTTCAATTTTTTTGCATCCTTAATTATCTTTGGATCGGAAGTATAAACTCCATCTACATCAGAAAATATATAACATTTTTTTGCTTTTAACGCAGAAGCTAATGCAATGCAAGTTGTATCAGATCCTCCTCTTCCAAGTGTATTAACATTATAATTTTTATCTATCCCCTGAAATCCTGTAATAACTACAATATTATTCTCGTTTAATTTTTGTAATATATAATCAGTATATATGCTTGTAATCTTAGCATTTTGAAAATTTCCATCGCTCATAATTCCTGCCTGCCATGCGTTTAGTGAAATTGCTTTACATTTTTTATTATTTAAAACAATAGCAAGTTTACTGCTTGACATTTGTTCTCCTGTGCTTATTAATGCGTCAAGTTCCCTTGAATTAGGATTTTTGCACAATTCTTTTGCTTCATTTATAAGCTTATCTGTTGTTTTACCTTGTGCTGAAACAACTGCAACAATATTTTTGTATTCTTTTTTGAAGTTTATAATTTTGTTTGCAACAATTTCTAAATTTTCATTATTTGCGACAGAACTTCCTCCAAATTTTAAAACAACTATGTCCATAAAAATACTCCTTTAATTATAAAATATTACATTATATTTTATGAATTAAAGAAGTATTTTGATTATTCTTTATTTTAAAAACTTAATATAAGTTATAAATCAAGAAAAATTTTACTTAAACAAATAATAAACTAATCAATATATAATCAATATTCTTGATTATTTTTGTATTGCCAAAATAACTAAACCTGTAATTAAAAAAGCTATAAATATAAGAAAAACTGTTATTGCAATTGACTTGATCAGATTTTTTCGTTCTGTAATTTGCTTTTCTAATTCTTTTTGTTGTTCTAGCTCAACACAATCAATATTCTCAAACAATTTGATAATGTTACTCTTACTCAACAGATATGTTGGTAGTGATAGTATCATTTGACTCTCATTGTCCTTAAAAATTATATTGATTGTATACTCTGGAAAAAATACAAAGTATTTGCTTCTATGTTTATCCAAATAGATATTTAATAAATTGTCATGCTTAATTAAGTATGTTTTTGTTCCAAATTTAATTTTTGTTTCCTGTTGATTTAATGAAAATGTATATGTATTGTTATAAAAAAAGCAAACAAATATAAAAAACGTAAAAGCTATAGCTATAAAGATATTTTTAATATTAGTATGAAATGCTAGACATATCATTAAAATTACAAAAACACAAAATATTGTAAAAAATACCTTATTATCTTTATAGTAGTTTTTAAAATTAGCTTCAAAAGTTATTGGAACTTTAATATCTGTAATTCTAGAATACATTTTATGATTAAACTTATTATATAGCTCTTTCCATTTCATACATATATCCTTCCATTTATTTATATTTTTCTATAATTTTTTAATATTTTACCTTATATATATTTTAGTTAATTTTTATTTTTATTCAATTTGTATTTTCATGTAGTTATTTTCTTTTTTATATTTTAGTTAATTTTTATTTTTATATTTTCATACAATTATTTACTTGTTTTATCTTATCACATACTTGTTTTCTTATTTATTATTGTATCAAATATTTATTTTTTGCTTTCATTTACAAGTCTCATTGTTTCTTTAGCAATTACTAGTTCTTCATTTGTTGGTACAACCCAAACTGGAATTGTAGAATCGTCAGTTGTTATGCATTGTTCTTCACTTCTAACTTTGTTCTTCTCATCATCAACTTTAATTCCTAAATAACTCAAATAATTTAAAATTCCTTTACGTACTCTTATTTGATTTTCACCAACACCTGCTGTAAATGTTATAACATCTACTCCCTGCATTGATACCATATAAGAAGCAATAAATTGTGCAATTCTATATTTATAATATTCAAGTGCTAAACGTGCTTCTTCATTATTTTCATCAATTGCATCTTCAATATCTCTAACATCTTTTGAAACATGAGCCATTCCCCACATTCCTGATTCATTATTTAATATTTTATCCATTTCATCAGAACTTAGTTTTTCGTGTTTCATTATAAATGTAACAATTGATGGATCTAAATCACCAGACCTTGAGCACATTGGAATTCCTCCAAGTGGAGTAAATCCCATAGATGTTTCAACTGATTTTCCATTTTCAATTGCACAAATACTTGCACCTTGTCCTAAATGACAATTAATAACTTTTAAATTATTAACATCTCTGTGCATTAATTCTGCAACTCTATTTGCTACATAGTAATGAGATGTTCCATGAAAACCATATTTTCTAACATGATATTTTTCATAATATTCATGTGGAATTGGATACATATATCTTTCTTTTGGAATTGTTTTATGAAATCCTGTATCGAAATAAACAATCATTGGCTTTCCTTTTAACAACTCTTGGCATGCTCTAATTCCTGCAACAGCACCTGGATTATGAAGTGGTGCAAGAGGTATACAATTTTCAATTTCTTTAATAACATCTTCTGTAACAATGCATGGATCAACTAATTTTTCACCACCGTGACTTATTCTATGTCCAATTGCATCAATTTCACTTAAATCATTTATTGCTGGATAATCTTTATTTAGCAATTGCTCCATTGCAAAAGCAAGAGCATCTTTATGATTTTTAACAGGATGTTGTAAAACATATTTTTCGCCATTAATTTTATGTGTTAAAAATGATGCCTCCCCTATTCTTTCGTAAGTTCCTTTTGCAATTACATCATCTGTTTCCATATCAATTAATTGATATTTTAGTGAAGAACTTCCACAATTAATTACTAATACTTTCATTTTTCATTTTTGTATGAATAAAATCATACTTCTCCTTATTTTAAATTTAGGTTTTTATATGAATTGATAGCATATAATTTATAATCACTACTTTATAATTTATGATTGCTAACTAATAACTTAAAAGATACCTATAAACTTTTTTATTAATTTCATTTACATATAATTTAATTAATCATATGTTCATAAACTAGCTGTAAAATAAAATTTAAATTATTTATAAAAATAAAACATTTACTATTTAAAAATTTATTTTTTTCAAAGAAACATATCCATTATTTGTAAATTTTGTTAGTATTATTTTGATTGAGCTTGAACACATGTTACAGCAACAACTCCTACAATGTCCTCAGCACTACACCCTCTTGATAAATCATTTATAGGCTTATCAAGTCCTTGACAAAGTGGACCTAATGCTAATGCATGACCAAAACGTTCAGTTAATTTATATCCAATATTTCCTGCGTCAAGATCAGGAAATATTAAAATGTTGGCTTTACCTGCCACATTGCTCTTTGGAGCTTTTGCCTTAGCAATTTCTGGAATAATTGCAGCATCAAGTTGCATTTCTCCATCAACTAATAAATTAGGTTCCTTTTCATGTACTAAATTTGTTGCATTAACAACCTTAGTTACAAGTTCAGAATGTGCACTTCCTTTTGTAGAATAAGAAAGCATTGCAACTCTTGGTTCTCCATTTGGATTAATTAACTCTTTAAATGATTTTGCTGATGAAATTGCTATTTCTGATAATTGTTCTTCATTAGGATTTGCATTCATTCCACAATCCGAAAAAATGAAAATACCATTTTCTCCAAATTCTTTATCCTGCAATTTCATAATAAAAAATGCAGAAACCGTTTTGACCCCAGGTGCTCCTTTTATAATTTGCAATGCTGGTTTTAATGTATCAGCTGTTGTGTGACATGCCCCGGAAACCAATCCATCTGCATCATTTTCTTTAACCATCATTGTTCCAAAATATCTATAATTTTCTGTTAATAATTCTTTGGCATGTTCTAATGTCATGCCTTTTTCCTTTCTAAGTTCATATAAATCATTAACATACTTGTCAATTTTTTCAAAATTATTTGGATCAATTATAGTTGCATTTGTAATATTAATATTGTTTTCTTTTGCTAAATCAAGTGTTGCACTTTTATTGCCAATTAAAATAATATTAGCCATATTGTCTTTAATTATTTTTTC
>Ga0256406_1004314_pt1 | contig 16462 bp, 12 predicted proteins | sample RumenRJG_03DNA_FD_185986 | JGI IMG/M metagenome (GOLD analysis project Ga0256406, IMG submission 185986) | Bovine rumen microbial communities from Lethbridge, Alberta, Canada - RJG_03 | ecosystem: Host-associated > Mammals > Digestive system > Stomach > Rumen | place: Canada: Alberta | collected... | reverse complement strand
CTCCTAACGCCGGCGCATTGGCAACACCAGGTTAGGGGTCGTGAGGGGGCGCGATGGCCGTTTTTCGTTGACCGGGATTGGCTAAATTGTTTCGACTATTTGTGGCTAAAGTCGCCCGACGCTAACACGGGCTCGCAGCAACCCATGGCGAACCCCTTCACCGATGCCAAGCTCAACCTGTACCAGTCGCTGCTCTACGCCACCGACGACGACTCGCGCGACGTGTCCATTGTGTTTGGCGGCTCGGTCATTGTGGGAACGCGCGCCCACAAGCAGCGCACCATGAGCTTCAACGCGTTTACCAGCGTGAACTATCCGCTACCCGCCATCATCCGCAACGACCGCATCGTGCGCGAGGGCCGAGAGGGAATGACCATACCCAGCCCCACCGCGGTGGGCGTGTCCGCGCGCGCCTCTCGCCCGCGCGTCTACGACCGCCTTGACGAGCACGTTGTTGTGGTGCGTCTCACCCCGGGACTGGGCCCTCAGATTCTGGACGCGCTTGGACCAGACTACGACGCGGTGATTCTCGAGACCTTTGGCATCGGAGGAATCCCAGAGTGCAAGGGGGCCCACTTCGAGCAGGCCATCTTCGACTGGATCGACTGCGGCAAGACAATCGTGCTTACCACGCAGGTCTCGGAAGAGGGACTTGACCTGGGCGTCTATGAGGTTGGAAGCGCGTACGCCCACGAGCCCGCGATTCTCCGCGGCGATGACATGACCACGGAGGCGCTGGTGGCCAAGACCATGTGGGCCCTGGGACAGACGCGCAATCCGTCAGAAGTGGCGGAGCTCTTCTACCGGCCCGTGAACCACGACCGCGCAGCGCGGTAAGCCCGGTGGCTGCTGGAGGGGGGCCTGTGGCGTCGTTTTAGCGCCGCAGGGCCACTTCCCGCAACGACGGCCGGCGACGCCCCTACCCCAGCGACTCCTCGCGCCTGGAAAGCATCAACGTGACGTCAGCCAGCGCGGCAGCCGCCACGGCGAGCACCGCCCCCACCAAGCCAACCGCGCGAATCCCCGGACCGGAGACAACCAGACCCCCAGCAAAGGTGCCAAACGCGATTCCCACGTTGAACGACAGCGGCTCGAGCGAGCTACCCAGCGTGAGCGCACCAGAGGACTTCTTCGTGCCCACCGGCTCGGGGGTGAACGTCACCCCCACCGCGAGCAACGCGCCCAAGACCGAGCCCAGCAGCATGCGGGTGGCAAGCAGCACCCCAAAGCCCGGCGCAAACGCCGAGAGGGTATTGCCAACGCAAAAGATGACAAGGTAGACAAGCATGACGGAGTAACGCCTAAAGCGACCAGTCACAAGTGCGAGCACCGGCGTCATCACCGCATACGGCAGGGCGAAGAGGCTGATGAGCTGGCCGGCAGTGGTAAGCGAGACGCCCGGCTCTTCTGCCAGATCCGACTCGATGCCAATCACGATGAACTCCAAGCAGCCCAGCGCAAAGCCCATGAGCACGAGAAGGGCCACGCACAGACGCGCGCGGCCCGGCGTAACGCCAGTGACGGTCTCTCCCACGAACAAACCCCTCAGAAGACGGCAACAGCCGAGAAGCCTAGCACGCACGTTGCACCGGTCGGCCAACGTTCCCCGAACTGCACGCACGTCTCGCAAAAACGAGCGAGGCACGGAGCCTCGGTGGCACCGCGCCTCGCTCGCCTGCTTCTCGCATACGCGACCAACGTGCCAACGCTACTTGACGGTAACGTCCGTCTCCATGATGAAACCGAGATAGCTTGCCTTGTAGTAGGAGCTCACGTCATTAGGCACGTCGTACCAACCCCACCGCTCATCCTTGTTCTTCAAAAGCGCAAGGCAGTTCTCGGTACCACCGTCGTTGTTGGGCTCGCCGCTTGCCCACGAGCTCCACGAGAAGTCATCACCGTTGACCCACTGCCACGAGTCTCCGTCACGGTAGCCACCAAGCCAGCACACGCGAACGTCGCTGCTGCCAATGGCATCCAGTACCTGCTGGTATTCGTCATCGTTGTGAATGACGGCAAGATAACCGCCATTGCTCTCGCAGTACTGTTTAGCTTCCTCCCATGTCACGGCCTGCTGGACAAGCTCGAAGTGATGCTCGATTCGTGGCTCAGCACCCTGGGAGACAACCAGATCGACAGAGCTGCCCGGGTCAGCGTCGGAGCCCGCGGAGACACTCTGAGAAACCACGGACCCCTCCTCGACACTAGAGCTGTACTCCTTTGTGACCTGGCCAAGCTTAAGCCCCAGGTCCTGCAGCTTGTGTGTGGCCTCGTCGTACGTCAGCCCGCTCAAGTCGGGCACGGTCACAGAGCTAGCCTCCTGCGCAGCGTCATCGCCGTTCTCGGATGCCGCATCGGCGGTGCTCGCAGCGGCTGGCTGTGCATCACTGCCGGTGGTTGAGAATGGCCCCAGCTTAAGCTGGTACATAGCAAACGCACCGCCAGCGCAGACTGCGACGATGGCGACGATCACAACCGCAACTACCCAGCCATGAGACTTCTTGGTGCGCTCCGCCTTGGTCTCCACCTCGGACGGCTGCGCGTAGGGGGCACTGTATTGCTGGGACGCGCTGTACTGCGGCGCACTGTACTGGGGAGCAGACGAGGGAGCTGCACCACCAAAACCCTGCTGAGCCGGCGTCTGCAGGCGCTGGGTCTCCGCCGCCGTGGAATCTGCGGCGATACCTGGGTTCACGCTCTCTGCGGCACCTGCCCCCGGCCTGGATTCTGCACGCTTGACCGGAGCGCCACAATTGGTGCAGAAGGCAGCGTTGTCATCAATCTGTGCCCCGCAGTTCGTACAAAACATGACACAATCCCCTCTCTACGCTCAAGGCGACTATTTGCTCGTTCCAGAGGCGTTCGACGTTGCAACAACGACATCCGAGGGAGGTAACACGCTTCCGTCCTCGCTCATCCGCCCAAGCTTCACGCGCAGTATGCGAGCAACGGACTCGTTGATGCGATCCTCTGTAATCTCGCCGCTGCCGACCGCGTCGAGAACGCCCTGGTAAGCGGCCTGTAAATCCGCCGGCATAAGCACCATGTCGGCACCTGCCTCAATCGCGCGCACGGCAACCTGGTCGCTCGAGACCACATCGGTCACGGCGCCCATACCCATAGAGTCGGTAATCACAATGCCCTCGTAGCCAAGCTGCTCGCGCAGCACGCCCGTGATAATGGTCGGGCTAATGCTCGCGGGGTCATCGTTGCCCGTCACCTGCGGACACGAGAGATGCCCCACCATAATGAACGGCACTCCCGCGGAGATGCCGCTCTGAAAGGGAACCAGCTCCTCGGCAGACATCTCGTCCAGCGTCTTTTGAGAGTAGATGCTCGAGCTGTGCGAATCTCCCTCGGCGCCCCCTATCCCTGGAAAGTGCTTTGCGCAGCACAGGATCTGGCCGTCCAGGAACCCCTTCACCTGGGATTCCACCATCGGCGCCACCACATCCGACGTTGAGCCAAACGAGCGCCTTTCCATAGTGGTGCTGCTGGTGTTCGCGATGTCTGCGTCGGGCGCAAAGTCCACGTTGAAGCCAAGGTCGGTGAGGTAGCCGGCGATATGATTGGCAACGTTGTACGCGTTCGAGGTGTCACCCGTAGCGCCCACGTCACGCATGTCCCCCACGTTTGCGATGTCAAAGCCGCTGTTGCCGCCAACGCGAGAAACCGTACCGCCTTCCTCGTCCACACAAAGGAACAGGGGTAGGCCCTCGACTTCCTGCGCATACGACTGGGTGTTCTGAAGCATCGCACGGGTTTGCTCAGGATCCTGCAGGTTCGCCGCAAAGTACACGACGCCTCCCACGGGCATCTGCTCCAAGGCAGACTTGGTGGCATCGCCAGCCTGGACCACCTGTCCAACGCCCGTAAGCGCCTCGGGCCGCACCACGAAGAGCTGAGCCACCTTCTGCTCAAGCGTCATCTCGCCGAGCTTCTCCTGTACCTGTGCCTCAAGTTGCTCTTCTGGCGAGAGGACCGGAGCCACGTTATCCGATGCCGTCTCAGCATCACTTGCGCCGTCCGCCTGCTGTGGGGTGGAATCCGAAGCACCACTCAACTGATGCATGGCAAAGAACCCGCCTGCCATTCCCAACGCCGCAACAAGAGCAATGGCCAGCACGCGCCTCCATACCGCATGGTGCTTCTCGCCCGTCTTACCTGCATAGTGCTTTGCCATAGTTCATCCGTTCCTACTCGAACGACCCGCTACTTCGTATAGGTGTTCTGCGCCACTCCATCAAGATCGAAGGTAACCGCAGAATCGGGGGCGCCGCCTCCGTTGCCACCGCCAAATACAATGAGATGATCGCCGCTGGGGCAGATTGCACTGGGGATGATCAGCTTTGCCTGAAGATCCGCCGTGGTCACGTTTCCATCAGACCCAGCCATCACGAGCAAAGGCGTGAAGCTGTCGGAATCGCCAGAACTGGAGAAGCCGATTGCGTAGACCTTGCCATCGACAACGGCAAAATTGCTTTGGAGATGCAGCATGTCGGAGGACCGGCAAAGCGTTGCAGCATTCGAGCCGTCCACGTCCATCGAGACGACATCGGCCCGATATGACGAGGACGAGAGATCCCTGACGCACGCATAGAGCTTCCCGTCCTGAACGAGTAGGCTCTGAACGCCGGTGTCCTGGTACGACCCAAGCTGCTTTGAATCGGACCCATCAAGATTCATCGAAATGAGGGCAGTCGAATACTTGAACGAATCACCGGATTTGCTTCGAGTGTTGGCAGCATAGTAGAGCCTGTCTCTGTCTACAAAGACGGGGACGTCCTCCGAGCCATCAACGGTAAACGACGAGAGCTTCTGCTGGTTGGAGCCATCCTCATCCATGGACCACAGCTCGATAGTTTGCTGGGTACTGTCACCACGCCGCACGTCATAATCGAGAATGTAGTAGAGCTTCAGCCCGTACAGATAGAGCTGAGTGATGGCACATGAGCCATTGGTAAAGTTGAAGTGCCAACCCATCGTGTCAGCGTCAGACGTGGCGTACAGCTCCTGAGGGTTCGACCCATCGGTTCCAACCGAACAGATTGATGCGCCAGCTCCCTTACCACTGCTGTGGTACTTAACGTAATACAGCGTATCCCCACTGACGTTGAGGCCATAGTCATACGACGTGTACTCGAAGCCTGTCTCCTTTTCGACGAGCAGCTCGGGGGAAGACCCATCATTCTTCGAACGATAGATGCCACCCAAGGTGTTCGAGTAGAAATAGTCATACGTGCCGTCGCTCGTGCCCCAGCCCGTGTTGGCGTAACCAGATGGCGTGTTGCCAATGAGGGCCGCAAGCGCTTCGTCGCGTTTGACGGTCGCCGTTTGCGAGAGAGACTGGGCCTTGCCGTTGTCGTTGGGGTCCTTGGATGCCGCATCTACTGCAGCGGCAATCTGCTCATCCGTCACGTATGCCGGGTCGGTAGGAGTCAGCTGGACGACAGCGTCAGAGCCATCCGCGCTGTCCGCCCCGCCTCCATTGTTCTGGATGGCATCGGGAACCGAAGCGAGCGTCTCTATGGGGCCAGACGACGGCACCGATATTGTGACGGGCTCCTCGGGCACCTGATAGATAGACCCATCCGCCAGAATTGGCGAGGCCTCGACTGTGGCCTCGTAGGTACCCGGCGAGAGGGAGAGCCCGCCGCCATCTGCGTCAACATACACGGTCTTATCAACTGACTTGCCATCAGCGTCGGCACCCGTAACGTGCAGCGGAATGCGTGTGGCGTCGTTGCTGTAGTTGGGTGCCTCAACCTTTATCGAGACCTGGCGCTCTGCGTGATTGCCGTACCACCAGAGGCCAACGCCTCCCGCAACCACCACGGCAGCGCAGATGCCCGCAACCAGCACCCCACGGTGCTTTTTCCTGGGCTTTGGCGCAGCCTGGGGGGCACCGCTGTCGACAGGAGGCATGCTTGGCTGCACCGATGGCTGACGAACGGTTGCGGATGGCGACGGAGCTGGAGCTGCCGGCTCGGCAGGGGCAGCGTCAACCCTCTTGCCGCATGAAGAGCAGAACGTCGCGCCTTCCCGTAGTGGCGCACCGCACCACGGGCAGTGGCGGGCAGCATGCTCAATAGATGAGCCACATTCCGGGCAGAACGTTGAATCATCGGGTATTTCTGTACCGCACTTTGGACACCGCATCAAGACTCCCATCCATCGGGGCACCGCGTTGGTATCTGCAATGCCTAACGCTTCCACTCCCTACAAACCCCGGCGAACCTTCACTCAACCCTCAGCACCTCCACGGGGTCGCGCTCTGCGGCGCCAAGTGCGGGAATCAATCCGCTTGCCACGGCGATAGCAACTCCCCCACCCGCAGCAATCAACGCTAACAGAGGTGTCACCACAACTGCACCGTCAGCCCCAATGTGAGCAACCTCGTCTGCGACCTGTGCAACGTAGCCCTCAAGCTGGGGGATCACAAGACACGCAGCCGCTACGCCCAGCGCACTCGAGATTACGCCCAGCAAGGCGTTTTCCGTGAGAATCATCGAGACCACGCGGCCCTTGGAGAAACCCAGAGCGCGAAGGAGGGCAACCTCGCCACGGCGCTCCAGCGCGCTTATATACGTAACGCTAAAGACCAGGAATACCGCAAGACTCAATGCCACCACGAGTACTGCGACCAGCACGTAGCCAACCGTCTGGACCACGCCTTTGACCTGATCGACCCATCGCTGGGCATCGCTCGAGCACGAAATCCCGTTCTCTCCGCTCAAGCTCTGGTTGAAGCTATCGACCGCATCCAGAACGACCTCGCGTCCTACGGTGCCACGCGGATATATGCGCAACCGTTGTGGCTCATCCTCGTTGACGGCGCCAAGCCACTGCATGTTCTGCGCATAGCTTGCGTTGAGCGTCGCCGGGGCAATGCCCTCCAGATATGCCGAGAAGTCCTCGTCGCTCATCTCTCGCAGCTGCTCCGCGTCTTCCTCGCTCAGGACAAGCTTGCCCGTGCTGTCCCAGCTTGCGGTTCCGTCGCTTTCGTATTGCTGAATAACGCATTCCACCTGCTCGGCGTTGAGCCCGGCCACAAGGCGTATCTTGGCATCCGACAGGCCAATACGTTGGGCAAGTTCGACCAACGGCGCCGAACTCGATTGCGAGCTGGCCATTCCCCTACTTGATGCTTCGTCTGCAAAGGTCTGACCGGTGAACACATCTACGCTCGGCTCGGCAACCTGCGCCTGCACCACCCCGCTTGACCAAGAGTCCTCGATAAGCGCAGGCCCAAGCCCTTCTGAGTATCCAAGGGATCCGCCAAACGCAGCGTCCTCATACTGCGCGCTAGGTTTTACCACGCCAACAACGGTGAGCGTACGAGCGCGGTCCATCACGCTCGCCATGTACGTCGTGTCGTCTCGCCCATCCTCCCAGTGGCTTTCCTGCTCGTAGTAATAGTCTGCGGTTGGGACCACCTTGTATGTGGTGCCAAGAATCTGTTCGAACGAGATGCTCGCCGGCTCCTTCAGTCCTTCCGTAGACCCGGTCGATGCCAGCTCCTTGCCGATGTCGCTGGCATCAAGCAAGCCAAGGGCATAGGCGGTGCAGTCGAGAATCTGACCTCGCGAGTTGGTGATGAGAACCACCTCGTTCTCGGCCTCGGGCATGCGACCGGCAAGCACCTCATAGGGAGAGTCCCCCTCAGGGTTCACAACAACTTGCCTCATAAGGCGATATCCGTTGAGAAGGCTATCCACCTGACTCTTGGTTGCATCACCCGCCACCTGGGCTAGATTCAGGCGGTCGCTGAGCACGGAGTTGCCGGCCTTGAGCAGCTGGACACCGTGTGCGTCGTAGAGATTGAGCTCGATGCCGTAGTCGCGCTGCACATCAAACACTTGATCGGTAACGCTCGCGTTTGCAGTGATGGTGTTGTAGAGCACGTTGACTGTCTGGCCTGATAACGAGCCACTCGCGCGAAGCGTGCGCACCCCAGAATCGTCGACGGCAACGCCGTCAGAGACACTCCCGATGTCGTTCCCCGCCCCAGAAGAGTCAAGCGAGACGGTCTCGCCCACGCTTGCCACAAGGGGGTGCTCCAGCGTGGAAGAGGTCGTCAGTCCCTCCACAAGGCCAATACTCCCGAATCCGGCAGCTATCATCACCAGCAGTCCCGCAACGGCAAGCGCAATAGCCACAACAGAGATTGCGCTTCTACCACAGCGGTACCATGCGTGGCGAACGGCCATCGTCAGGGAAAGTTCTCGGCTTCTGCCAGCGGGATGCGACACTTCCTTTGGAGCGGCGGAACCACGCTTCTTCCCACCTGCGTGCTTTGGTTCATTGGGGAGGTCAGAGACGATGGCACGGTGGCCTATCCTCACAATGCGCGTGGCATATCGCATGGCAAGGCGTTCGTTATGCGTAACCACCACAACAAGTCGCGTGGCCGCCATATCTGCCAGAAGCGCCATTACGCGATTGCCATTGGCTTCGTCGAGAGAGCCCGTTGGCTCGTCAGCAAGCACGATTCTTGGGTCCTTTACCAGGACGCGAGCAATCGCAACTCGCTGAGCCTGCCCTCCAGAAAGCGTACTTGGCTCGGCTGTCGCGAAGTCTTCAAGCCCAACCTCACAGAGGGCAGCTGCCACGCGCCTCTCTGCGTCACGATCATCCTTCGCCGCATCAAGCGCAAGCCCAACGTTCGATGCAACGCTCAGATACGAAACAAGCCGTGGTTCCTGAAAGACGAACCCCACCATACTGCCGTGAAACGAATCCCAGTCAGACGCGGAGAAGCTCTTGGCGTCACTGCCGTTTACGATGAGCTCTCCCTCATAGTCCTCGTCCATGCCGCCCAGAATGTTGAGTAGCGTGGTCTTCCCACAGCCAGACTCGCCAAGGATGGCAACCATTCCGGGACCCTCAAGCCTAAGAGAGATGTCCTCAAGGACTACCGTGCTGGCTGCATCCTCCCCGTACGCCTTCGAGAGACGACTGACGGCGAGGGTGCAGCCGTGGACAAGTTGTTTATCTGAGTCGTGCGACATTGCAACGATGGAATCCGTGCCGAAGCTACTTGTACGGGTCGAAGGTTACGGTTGTCTCAATGTTGCCGTTCTTGTCGTAGACGGTAATGCCTTCACTGGAGTCATTCTTGCGCCACGTGCCTTGGGTGGCCTGATCGTCAGACCAGCTGCCTGACGAAATAGATTTGAAAATAGCGCTGCAATCCGTACTTGGACCGTATCTACGATCGGAAGAATATGCTCTATAGACAATGGTTCCATCATCCTTGAGCTGAGCCCAAAACAGCTCTTCATACTTGGTGCCATCATCCTTGGAATACGAGTGATAAAGGGCGTACTCTCCCGAATAGGACCCGCTGCCAAATGTGCTGGGGATGACGAAGGACTCCGTTTCGTTAGCGTGCGAAGAGTCAGTATGCGTGTCACTAAGCGAAACTATTAGGTGGTCGCCCGATTTTGTAACTTCGCTCTTGCCCTCAAGGGTGCTGCCAGATGAAAAGGCAATAATGCCATCACTGTGAACAGAGAGCATCCCATCCACTCTGCCATCAAATGTATAGACCCCGTTTGACAGCCCATGCCCCACCAGACCAAACCAGCTCGTCGCAAAACCGACCACCAGCACGGCAACGATTGCAACTGCCGCGATAATCACCGGAAGCTTGGGCTTTTTCTGCGGCTTTGGCGCAGGCACCGGCGTCACTCCAGGCGCGGGCGTTCCCGCAAATGGGGAATTTGTCGGCTGTCCACCCAATGGGGAACCGCATCCCTTGCAGAACTTGGCACCGTCCTGGTTTTCCACACCACACTTTGGGCAAAACACGATTCCCGATCCTTCCCTTGCGGTTCAACACGTGCAATGTCAGGGCAACAAGAAAGGCTAGCTGCTGGCCATACCCTGCACCGATTACGTGATTGAACTCGGGGTTCCTCCCCATCAACTCGACCGAAACTGTTACTTTCTAACTCCTGCGGCAGTGATGCCTAGCCAAGCTTGTGGCCACAGGAGAAGCAGAACTTCTCACCAGGGGCAACCTCAGCACCGCAGTTGGGGCACACGTTTGGCGCAGGCGTTGCGGGGGCAGCCTCGACTTCCGCAGGCATGACGGTAAGGCCGGAGTCATCGGCTTCGATGGCGGGCGCGGGCTCGGGCGCCTGGACGGGAGCATTCTGCTCGGCTTGCTCCTGGGGGGCTGCGGCAACCGGCGTTGGCTCCGGAGCCGGGGCAGGCTCAGCCGTCGGCACTACCACGGGCTCGGGCGCCACAGCCGGTGCGGATGCAGTGACTGGCGCTGGCGCAGAAGCCGGTGCAGAGACATCGACGCGGGTGCCGCAGTTCATGCAGAACACGTCATCCGGCCCCATGGGCGCACCGCAGGTTGGGCACGTACGACCACCGGGAACGGGAGCCATGACAGGAGCAGCCTGTGCCTGCGCAGCCATCACCTGAGCGATGGGAAGGCCGCAGCCCCTGCAGAACAAATCCGTCGCGGAGACAACGGACCCGCAGTTAGGGCAGCGATACGTCTGAGCTGCCGCAGTCTCCGCTGCCTGCTCGGCCTTTATCTGCTCAATCTGCGCCTCAAGCGCCGCTCGCTGCACGTCGATGCTCGCAATACCGTTGTAGAGGGGCTCGCGGCCAGCCGTGAAGGCGGGATTGCCCTTCGTGACATCGTAAAGGCTTGCGCCAAGCTGTGCGGCCATGTTCTGGCGCTGCTTCATGAGCTCGTTAATCTGCATGTTGAGCTGAGCGGTCTTGCCCGACCTGCTCACGGTGTTGACCCCACGGTTAAGAGAGTTCGAGACGCTATCAAAGAATCCCATTGCTTGTCCCCCATCGTTGTTGTTGCTCAGACCGGTACATCAACTTAGCGCTGGTTATGCCCTCTGCGGGTTGCCGGCGACAATCGCAAAGACAATGCCCGCAGCGCATGCAAACAGGCAGACCAGTTCGCCGGTAAAGTCGGACGTAAAGTCACCCGAGGAACCAAAAGCCATCATGCAGAACACTGCGAGTGCGGCATACACAATGAGGCCCACCAGCATGCAGCGCTTCCCGCCTGCGCTTCTCTTTGCCAGGTAGTACACGGCGCCACCCGCGATTAGGAACAGGGCGACAAGCCACACGATGAAGAACAGCATGAACCATTCGCCGCCGGACACCCCCACGGAACGGTAGCTGCCCCAATCGGAGGAAAGCTGGCTGAACTGCGCAAGTGTGTAGCTCTTCTGGAAGCTAGCTCCTACGCCAAAGAACGACGCCGCATTACTCACTGCGGAAGTGGCCGCCTCCATCGTCGCCCACGGCAGGAACGCCGAGAAGATAGCCAGTGCCGCGCAGGCAACCGAGATGATGCTCTGGAGAGACACCGACACATCAGGCTTTGAGGGCGCGGGGGTACCCACCGTGACGGGAGAGGAAGCCGGCATCGCAACGTTTGCCGCGCCCAGTTTGGCCCCGCACTTAGGACAGAACGCGGCTCCATTGGCAATTTGGGCACCACACTTTGGGCAGAACATTGTCGTTCCTTTCGAGAGCAGTTGAACGATTCGATCAGCAAGGGCAGGGGTTTATCTCGCTAGCTCGTCTTGCTGAACTCGAAGTCTTCAATCTGGGAGTCACCTAAACCGCTGCTATCCGGGTAATACCAGCTGGTTGCCGTAGCCGTGAGTTCGGGAGTTGTCGCATTCTCATCGAGAGTGAACTTGATTTCGTACGAGTCGGAGTCGTCGTAGTCCTTGTTAAAGGAATGCATATCAAACTCGTAGGTAAAGAAGCCGTTGTTGTTCGTCATCGTGATGTCGTCGGCTTCGATGTAGACATCGTTAGGGGAGGAGTCAACGGGGTTATCGCTCGATGCGTGGGCGTGATAGCAGAACTTGAGATCCGCAGTGATCTTCCCCGCCGAATCGACGGACTTGACCGTGAGCACCGGAGGCATCTTCTGGGAGCCATAGCAATCCATCAGGCCACTCGAAGACTTCTTGAGATCTCCAGTCCAGGTGCCAACCAAGGCGTTTTCCTTCGTAGCATTGCTTGAGCCGCCCGTTGTAGAGGTCGAAGAGTCCTTGGGGGTAGACGACGCGCTGGCATCGGTCTTGTCCGTCGAGTCCGTCGAGTCGCTTGAGCTCTGGCTGTCCCGAGAGCTTGACTCGTCCGCAGGCTGCTCCTGCACCTGGCCGCCATTGGGGTCGAACGAGTTGCCGTGATCGAAGTAGTACATGGCTGCCGCAGCACCACCCGCAACGAGAACAACTGCGACAATTGCCGCAATGACCTTGGGAGCGTTGGACTTTCCGGCGCGCTTGCGAGCCTCCTTGAGCTCCTTCTTCGCGCGCTTGTAGTCCTCCTTTGCCTGCTCCGGAGAGTCGACCCCACCAGAGACTACGGTTTGGGGCGTCTGATAGTCCGCGCCAAGTGAGTCATACTCACTGGCCGGCGAGGCGGGCTGGCTCCAGGCATTGGAGGGCAATGGCGTCACATAGCGCTGTGTCTGGTCGATGGGGACCTCGGGCATGGCAGGACGCGCGTCTGTGTTGGGCGTACCGGCTGCAGGAGCCGCCGAAGACGCATCGTCCATCGCTGAAGCCTGCGCAGCGGCCTTCTCCTGCCCTTCTGCCTTTGCTCCGGGCGCGCCTGCGAGGTTTGCCCCACAGTTAGGGCAGAACGACGACCCGCCTCGTTCAATCTCCCGCCCACAGTTCCAGCACTTCATTGCTCCACCAACCCTCATGCCATAGCTACAACCAACGTCCCACGTGCTGTGCACATGTTACGTCAAGGCTTTTTCAATATTGTTGCGCAACCTCCAAAGAAAGTGCCGACGCCTATTGTACGGAGCGTGTTATGGCCGCTAGACCCTGCTCAGAAAAACGTGGCTGGCACGCAATGCGCACCAGCCGCTGATAGCAAGATCGGATGAGGACAACGCCTATTCAGCCACAGTAAGCGTGGGAGTCGCGTCTTCCACAATCTGAGAGCCGCGTGCGGAGGAATCCCTCGGCCAGGTGAACTCAAGGGCCAAAATACGGGAGTCATTCACGTATTCGCGCACGTAATAGCCAGTGTCACCGTTCCAATACGAGACGACAAACCAGCCATCGCCCGTAGCGTCATAGTCAACATCATGGCCATTCTCCGCTACCTGCTTGACATAATCGAGAGACTGGCCGCTATCGTTTGCCTTTGCCCAGACGTTTATAACCATGCCCGAGCCGGAATCCTTGAGCGTGATGCCCGTCCCATCGGAGTACGTCTGCGATGTCATGCCACTAGGCAAGGTGACCGAGAGCCCATAGGTTGCCGAGGTTACCGATCCCGTGCTCTCGTCGTACGTGATGTCGGTTTTCGGCTTTGTGCTAGTCTCCGAGCTCGTCGTCTCTTCGCTCTTGTCAGTTGTCGTGGTGTTGGAGGTTGTCTGGTCTGTCGTGGACTCGCCTGTCTTCTCACTCGAGTCTGCCTCGGTAGAAGGTGCGGTGGTCTGGTCGTTCTGTTGCGCCTGGCTTGCTGCAGTTCGCTGCGACAAGAAGAAGTAGGCACCAACGCCGACAACGGCGGCCACGGCAATGCACGCCACCACTATTCCGACGGTGCGCTTGGAGGAGTGGCGATTTTCGTCTTGAGATGCTCCGCCGGCAACTTGAGCCATCTGGGGCGCGCTTTGAGACGCACCGTACGGAACGCTCAGAGGAGGACGAACGGCGGTCTGGCCAGCGGGCGCAGCCGATGCCTGCGTGGCGCAGTAGACTGGATTTCCTTGACCCTGAGTACCAGGCTGTCCGGCAACCGGTGCGCCGCACTGTACGCAGAAGCTCGAACCTGCCGGAATCTCCGCGCCGCATGACGTGCAGAAACGCTTTTGGGGCTGTGTGTTTGCTGCCGTATCCAACCGAGTGCCGCAGTTGGTGCAGAACGTGCTACCGTCAGAAAGTTGCGCCCCACAATGCGGGCAAATCATTGTGACCTCCTCAAACCGGGCTATTACCATGGTAATCCGATGGCGGAGGCACTCCTGCACGAAATCCCATCTGGCTCGACTAGCACCCGATGCAGGCCAGAGACCAGCCTTCGTGCGAGAATGTGCTCAAGCCGCATGCGCAAAAGGAGTCATCTTGTTTGGTCAGGACACACCAAGTTCGATTTTGTACCAGGATCTCAAGTCGTTTGGGGGAATCTCGAACAAGGAAGCGGCGCGCATACTGCTCTCCGGCAGGATCAGCGTGGGCGGCAGGGCGCCGCGCGATCGCGTGGACGAGCGCACGTTTCTCTCGCGCGAGGTGGTTCATGCTCAGCCGGGCCAGGTGAACCCCGGCATCTTTACCGACCTCGCGAGTGCCTCCCAAACGCTTCTTGGCCGCATGCTCGCCAACGGAGCGGGCCCTGGCAGAGACGGTATTCTCGCGCATTACCTGGGGCCGGCTGCCGCGCAGATGCAGGGCGCGCTTGCGCAGTTTGGCCTTGATTCGCTGCTCTATGGGAACGAGGTCCAGCGGCTGGGACGCGTGCGCCTTCGCAACGAGTCCGACCGCTCTACTCTCGCCCTCATGCTCTTTGCTGCAGCAGGTTGCCTTGCAGATCCGGCAGCCGCCGTTGCCACCGTTGAGAAGTTTGCGCAGAGGTTCCTTGCGATGGACATAGGCACTGTGGAGACCTCCATGGGCACGCAGGTGGTGCCTGAGGTGGACGGCCCATCGGCGCTGGGTTTGCTTCGCATCGTGAACGGCGCCGCCCGACCGCCCATATACCCGCTCAGTCCTGCGGGGAGCACGATTGGGTCTCTCGCCTCGGGACCAAGCGCAATCACCGACGTAGACGTGGACGTCTCGCGACAGCACCTTCGCATCTGGCGCGACGGCTCGCGATGGGTCTGCCAAGGCCTAGGCTCCACCAACGGCACCATGCTCATTAGCGGCGCAGACAAGAGCGCGCAGGTAGTGGAGCCTCCACGTTCGGGAAGAGGCAAGAGCCCATACCCTCCCGTCGCCCTCGAGCGAGGGGACATCCTTTGCCTCGGGCGCACCACGCGCTTTCTCGTCATGGCGCTGCAGGGTGCGAAATGATCTTCTCGGGCACTGGGGCATCGCGTTCCCCGGGCGATGCGGGACCAGGCACGCCTTCCGGTTCCGTCCGACTCATTGAGCTGGACTCGCTTGACTGCTGCTCCCCCACGGCCGTTGGGGCAGCAGATACCGCAAGCAGGCAGTACCTGACGCTTCTCGCCGCGAGCGGCGAGAGCACGCACCGCGGAGGCTCCGGACGCGCAACCAAGGTGTTCAACGCATATGGTGAGGCGTTCTGCCTGAAGTCGCTCCTAGGTGCGGGCGGGAGCAACGCAGGCAGGCGGCGCTCCGAGGCCATATTCAAGGGAAGGGCGCGGGCATTTCGCGAGGAGTACCTCGCCCAGCGCACCGTGAGCGGTATCGAAGGATGGCCCGCAACGCAGGGTTTTGGAACGTATGCAGGCGGTCCCGTGATTCTCATGGACTGGGTCGAGGGCCGTACGCTGCGCTCGGTTGCCCCCTACCTACCGAGGACCACGCGCTACGGCATGGGCGTGGCGGCAGAGTGGGTGGCATCCGTTGGAGTGCGCGTGCTGCAAATCCTCATGGCGGCGCAGGACAGGACCAGCGGCTTTTCTCACCGTGACATCTCCCCTCGTAACATCATGGTTAGGCTTGACCGCCACCCCCTACGAGACCAGCTGGCAAGCGGTGTGCTTGACCTGGTGCTTATTGATCTCGGTAGCGCAGCGTCCATTGACGCCCGCCAGATGGATCCCAATGCTGCCCCGGACTTCACGCAGCAGACGAACATCTGGCGCAATGGCACCATCGAGTACGCCCCGCCCGAGATGCTCACACGCGACGCACCAGGCGTGCAAGCGCTGCGGCACTCCCCCAAGATCGACGTGTATGCGCTGTGCTCGGTTCTCTACGAGCTGTACTCCGGCCACACGCCCTACCAGCTCATGGAGCACGTGGACCTAAGCCCATATCGCGTGAAGTGCGATTACGCGCCCATCAACGTGCCGCCGCGCGAGAGTGGCGACAAGGGGCTTCTGGATTGTCTTCTCGCCGGTCTCGCCGCAGCCCAGGGTGCGCGCCCAGGCATTTCGGAGCTTAAGGACACGCTGTGGCACTGGCTGTCTGGCCGCGCTCCTACCATGGCGCAATCGCTAGCGCAGAGGCCTCCTCGGGTGATGTATGCGCCTCCAGCGCATGACCTGCGCCTTGTCCCCACGCCGCATGACGCGGGAGGGCTACGTGGCACCGACTCCAGACTTCCCGAGACAATCGAGCGCCGCATGCGATAACGCTGGTAAGAGTGCAGCTCGCGCCCCCGCCACGCACCACCCTGCATGCGCTACCCTTACCGTGACCACAGGTAGCCACAGCGAGAGGAAAGGTATGCCCGCACGTCCCAAGGAGATCCGGCTCGTGTGCGGCCTGGGCAACCCCGGCCCGGAGTACGA
>Ga0256406_1004313_pt1 | contig 16464 bp, 10 predicted proteins | sample RumenRJG_03DNA_FD_185986 | JGI IMG/M metagenome (GOLD analysis project Ga0256406, IMG submission 185986) | Bovine rumen microbial communities from Lethbridge, Alberta, Canada - RJG_03 | ecosystem: Host-associated > Mammals > Digestive system > Stomach > Rumen | place: Canada: Alberta | collected... | reverse complement strand
TCAAGGCTCTGTTCCAACTCATCTCGGACATGGCTCCCAAGGATGACTTTATCGGAAGACTCTTATCAGAGAACGACTAATATTTAGTCGTTCCGAACCATCATGTCAAAAAGACTGAGTAGTTACGCTCATGGTTTGTTCTGTGGTGGGGGCACAAACGACAGTTACATTTACCGCCGGAACGGAGAAAGGTAGCACTAATGGTAATGGAACTCCTGATTCGGTTTCAAAAGCTGGTATCACTATCTCTTGTACTGATGCCGCTTTTGCAACTAAGCAGTATCGTTTCTATAAAGGTTCGACGACTACAATTTCCTCTACAGTGGGTAACATCACAAAGATTGTATTCACCTGTACTGGAAGTGGCAACTCAGCCTATGGTCCCGGCAACTTTAGCAAAAATGTTGCTGTAGGAAGCTATACATTTAAGGATAAAGTGGGTACCTGGACGGGAGATACCGATTCAGTCACAATTTATGCAAGTAGTCAGGTTCGCGCCACAACGATAGAGGTGACTTATACTCTTTCTGATACTACAGCAAAGGCTTCTGCCGACTTATCTTTTCCTGAGACTTCCTATACAGCCAAAATTGGCGAGCCTTTCAATGCACCCACGCTGACCAATCCTCACGAATTGACGGTAGATTATACTTCCTCCAATACAGACGTTGCTACCGTAGATGCTAAAACTGGTGCAGTGACGCTCGTGGCCGCTGGTACTACTACCATCACCGCTTCTTCTGCGGAAACCGATGAATATGCTGCTGATTCAGCTTCTTATACTCTCACCGTCACTGCAAATGTTACTACTATTGGCGACGGCACAGAGGCAAATCCCTATACCGTAGCTGACGTCATTGCCTTGAACGCAGCCGGTGAACTGCCTTCTGATGCGGTCTCCGTAAAGGGAATCATCTCTGAGGTTGGCGATTTAAACAAAAAGTATGATGAACTCACCTATTATATTTCAGACGATGGAACAAAAAACAGTCAGTTGGAGGTTTATCAGGGCTATGGCCTTAATGGCGGAAAGTTCAAATCAGCAAATGATCTGCAGACAGGCTGGACTGTAGTTGTCAATGGAAAACTGACAGATTATAAAGGCACCTTGGAATTCAGCTATGGCAGCAAGATTACCAGTCTAGTAAAGCCTACTGGCGTCGAAGCTCCTATCATCTCTGGTGATGAAATTTTCTATCAGGTGGCAGCAGTGAGTATTAGTAGCGATGATGAGGGTGCTACTATTTACTATACCACCGACGGCTCTGCTCCTACCGACAAGAGCACGAAGTACACCGAGCCTTTCTATATCACCGAGACAACAACTGTCAAGGCTATCGCTTATCTGAACGGCACAGCCAGTAAGGTTGCTGAGAAGACCTTCACCAAGACTGAGCCTATCACGGTGGCTGATGCTCTGAAGAAAGACAACGACACAGAGGTCATTGTTAAGGGTATCGTAGCCAATGTCTCTGATAGGAAGGGAAATGCTACATATGTCAACTATTGGATTTCTGACGACGGTACAACAGCCGAGGAGTTGGAAGTTTATCGCGGAACCGGTCTTGACGGCGTTGACATTAAAGACGATGATGACATTGCAAGAGGTGATACGGTGATTTTGCAAGGCAAGTTGACGACTTATAAGAAAACAAAGGAATTGGCAGAGGGTTCTATCTTGCTGAGCATCTCTAAGCCTGAAGAGAAGGTGACCGTAACCTCCGCAGGTTGGGCAACCTACGTTACCAAGCGAGAGGCTGGCTTCCCTGAGGGACTTGAGGCTTACACCGTAAGCTACGATACTACTGCTGACAAGATTACTCTTAATAAGGTGACCTCCGTTCCTGGTAAGACCGCCGTCGTACTCAGGGCTAACGAGGGGGTATACACGCTGACCAAGGCTAATAATGCAACAGCTGTTGCTGACAACGCCTTGACCTATTCTTGGAGCGACAAGACCGTGAATACCGCCAATACCATCTATGTCCTTGCAGAGAATAATAGCGTAATCGGTTTCTGGCCCGTAGAAGAGGGCACAACCGTGGCTGCCTTCAAGGGTTATCTCGACTTGGGCAGCAAATCTTCAGCCAAGAGTTTCTTCCCCCTCGATGACGCTACAGGCATGAACAGCATTAAGGCTGAGACTCGCGGTGATGACGTCCGCTACAATCTTGCCGGTCAGCGAGTAGACAAGAACTACAAAGGCGTGGTGATTGTCAATGGCAAGAAATTACTCGTGAAATAAGCAACAGCATAATTATTAGAACAAGATTATGAACAAGAAAAAATATATAGAGCCTGTGCTCGAAGAGAAAAACTTCAGTGAGCGCCAAGCCATGTTGACGGTGAGTGATCCCGGTCTTGTAGATAAAAACGGGACCTGGACCCAAGACGGCGTGAAAGATGGTCCAGAAGTAGATGGCGGTAGTGCCTTGTCAAAGGGTACGAGCGTCTGGAACGAAAAGTAATAGAGAAGACCCACCCCGGCTAGACCCACCCCCGGCCCCTCCCTACAAAGGGAGGGGAGCAAAAGCGGTGTGGTAAATGACAATTGATGTTCATAGGTGAGCAAGGAGGGCCGTCATTCCTGACGGCCAAGAAAGAAGTCTGATTGCACATTAAAAAAGTTAGATTGCACATCAAAAGGAAATCCTTCGGCGGCAGGAATGCCGCCGCTCCTACAACACCGAAGGGAGGGGAGTCACATACAGAAAAAGCTAAAGCGATAACACCATCACTTTAGCTTTTTCTTTTTTCAAGTCTGTTGAACTATTCGATATTCAGTGTCTCCACAAAAGGATTGGCGAGGGTGAAGGGATGCCAGGTTTCGCGGCCATTGCCATTCGGATTGCCGTATTTGGCGAAGTTCGTCCAGTAATCCACCATCTTCTCGGCCAGCTGATGGTCGGCCGGTGTCATCGGACGCCAGGAACGGCCCAGTGTGTTGAAGACATACCACAGCTCTGCACTGTGGAAAGCACCGTCTTTCGTTCCCGGCAGTTTGCGGGCGAAAAGATACTGATAGGCAGGACGGTGGTTGAGCGAGTCGCGCAGATGGCAGAAGGCATCGATGGCCTTGTTCATCGGCATGATGTCGTCCATGGTCTGGCCTATCATGTAGTCGGCATCGGCAAGACGATTGTTCTTAGCCGCATCCGTAAAACTCTCGGTCAATAAGGTTCCGTCGATATGCGGGGAGAACAGCAACATTGTCTTGAAGCCGCCTTCAGCCTCCATCTTCTCCAATTGTTCCGATGTCAGCGCACGCATAGCCTTCAGCGAGGTGGCGCCATGCTGGTCCATAAACTCCTTGCCGGCCTTGTCTTTCTGCTCATTGCTCTCGGGATTGTCGATGAAATTGCCCAATCCACCGCCGCTCTGAATGATGGCGTGCTTCACGTATGGCTTTGACAAGGGCGAGGAGACGAGATTCTTGATGCTCGCCGCGCCGGCACTCTGTCCGAAAATCATGATGTTGTCGGGATTGCCGCCAAACTGTGCGATGTTGTCGTGCACCCACTTCAGGGCAGCCACCTGGTCATACGTTCCATAGTTGCCCGAAGTGTGGTCGGCTGTCTCGGCGGAGAGCTCCGGATGGCAGAGAAATCCAAAGATTCCCAGACGGTAGTTGATGGTGACGAGGATGACGCCACGTTTTGCCCATGCGTCACCGTCCATGGTGATCTCATAGCCGTAGCCGTTCATATAAGCTCCCCCATGAATCCACACGGCCACGGGCAGCTTGCGGTCGGTCTTGCCCACGGCGTCATCGGGCGTCCACACGTTCAGATAGAGGCAATCCTCACTCTGTGGGGGATTGTCTTTCCAATAGAATTCGTTGCCATAGAAGGTTCCCACTGGGTTGCCCGGCTGCGGACAGATGCTGCCGAAGTGGTCGGCAACCTTCACGCCCTTCCATTTCTTCACCGGCTGAGGCCGTTTCCATCTGAGGTCGCCCACTGGAGCGGCTGCATAGGGCACGCCACGAAACACCGTGACACCCTGTTCGGCCGATGCCACTCCCTGCAGTTTTCCGCCCTCAACATTGACCACCGGCTGCTGGGCCACTGCTGCCGCTGGAATCAGGAGCAGGGAAACCATAAGATACTTGAACACATTCTTCATATCGCGAATTTTTTTAGACGTCTATTTGAACAGCTTCTGAGCCAGCTCATAAAGGTTGTTGCGCCAGGTGTACCAGCTATGACCGCCGGGAGCAGAGGCGTAATCGTATTTGATGCCGGCTTTGTCGAAGAGCTTGAGCATAGCCTGACAGTTCTTGTAGGCGATGTCCTCTTCGCCACCCATTCTGAAGACGAGCTGCTTCACGTGGCCCAGGCTCTTGCTGATCTTGTTCAGTCGCTGCTGATAGCCCGGATAGGTCTTGGCGTCATACCACCAGCCGGAGCTCAGAATCCAGAAGTAGTCGAAGGCCTGAGGGTCGTTGAGCAGCGTCTCCAAGGTCTCCATACCGCCCATCGACAGACCCGATATGGCGCGGTGGGCCGGATCGGCAACGACGCGATAGTTCTGCTCTACAAAGGGTATGACGTCTGTCATCAAGTCTTTCTCGAAAAGGGGAACCTCACCGCCTAGATCTTTGCTCGGGATGGAGCCATTGGGCATCACGACGACCATGGGCTTCATCTTTCCGTCGGCGAGAAGATTGTCGAGGATGGCTCCGGCACAGCCCACTCCGGTCCAGGCAGCATCGTTGTCGCCACCGCCATGAATGAGATAGAGCACGGGTAAATTGTCGGTTGACTTCTCATAACCGGCCGGTGTCCAGACATGCATGCGGCGCATGGTCTTCAGCGTCCGGCTGTAGTAGATGCGCTCGGCCACGGCGCCGTGGCCGATATTGGTTCGCACGGCGAAGAAATCGTTCTTGTCGCTCACCTGGGCCAGGGCAGCGCTTTCTTTCACTTGTTCCGACAGCGGGTCGCTCACCGTCACGCCGTCTACGACAAAGTTGTAGCGGTAAACGCCCTTCTTGACATTGGGAAGCGTGATGCTCCACACGCCGTCGTTGCCCTTTGCGGATTTGGGCTTCTGTCCCCATGGCGCCGCGTCGCCGCTCAGCGAAACCTCATGGGCGTTGGGGGCATAGATTCTGAAGACCACATCGCCGTTGGCCATTATCTGGACGGGCTGCAGCGTATCGTTTGGGGTGTGAGTGAGCCACTGGGCCTGTACAGGTATCACGGAGACCATGGTCAACAGTAAAAGTAAGCTTTTTGTTTTCATTCTATCGGGTTTTAAAATTAGTTTTATAGCGAAATGCGCTTTGCTTGCAGAATTCCTATCGACTCAGGTAATTGAATATTACATAGCTACATTATTAGAACGTACTCTTTATTTGTTTCTTGTATTTATGGGCTTATTATTTTGATGGGGCTCCGGATAATTCCTGTGGGTAAAGATATTGTTTACGCTCCTTTGCGCAAAAAGAATAAATTTCCCTTATTCTCAGTTCAAGCACTGATAGCAAGAATAATTCCCTTAATTTCGAGGGCCTGAGTATCACCCTCCCCTTCAGGGCTGGTAGTCCATCCCCCAAGAGCTGGTGGACGGCACAGGGAGTTCTCACTTCCGGAGCCGATGTGTCATGGCCTGGAAGGCAAATGATTGCGATATTAGAATCACGAATGCCTAATCACCGACGATTCTCTCCTCAATCGAGTTGACAGAAGCGTCGTCACGACGAAGGATTTATTTGTGATGAGCAAGCGAAGTACTTCCTTGGTCGTCAGGAATGACGGCCCTCCTACTTGCGCTCCGGTGTTCGCTTCCCTCCCTTCGTAGGGAGGGGTTGGGGGGTGGGTCTGTATTGGCATTCCTGCCGCCGAAGGATTTACTATAATTCGCAATCGATTTATCTTTCTTGGTCGTCAGGAATGACGACCCTCCTATCTGCGCGCTACGTGCTGGTGTGCCACCTTCGGGACACTAAGTCCAGATTGAGACAGGGACAGTTATCCCCAGTCTGCGCTCCTGGCGTCGCTTGACTGGGGTTACTGAGAGTCAGCCCATTCTGGGCTGATAGTACTATTCGTTGATGTGCGTTCCACAGAAAATATCCGTTGAGCCGTTTTGATAACTGCCTGAAGACAGTATCTCCATAACCATGCTAGTTAGACCAAACGACACTGTCCTTTATCATGTTCTTTTCCGGTCACATGTCCGCTTCGCTTCCATGTACACTGTTTCTGAGGTGTTTTCCTAGGCAATTACTCATCTCAGAAATTTGAATTATGGTTGTTTGATGTCTCGTGACAATTGTCACGAAACAACGTGGCATTTGTCACGGACGAGCGTGACAATTGTCACGAGTGAGCGTGACATCTGTCACGAAGGAACGTGACAGTTGTCGCGTGACGGTCGTCACTTAACAGATGGTCGTCACCAGCGAGCGTGACGTTCGTCACGAAGAAACGTGACGTTCGTCAAATGATCAAGCCTATATATCAAACGCCGAGAAGCGCCACGCCAGTCAATTATGAATTATGAATTATGAATTGTGAATTATAAACTCAGGCGTTTTCGGACCATAAAGGCTCAACAATAATCATAAATGTCCTATAATGTGCACTGTTTTATCGCATTAAGTTGGGTGATACATCGAAAACGTTGTGCAATTTTAGTATCTTTTTAATAAAAAGGTCGTATCTTTGCAGACGCAAAATTAAACCATTATTTATGTTTCTTAATCTTAAGGCAACCAGTTCCGCAATCCATCGGGTGCTTCTTGGCGCTCTATTGCTGATGGTATGTGGGACAATGATGGCACAGAACAAGATAACCGGGACGGTGAAGGACTCCAAAGGTGAGCCTCTTGTTGGTGTGAGTGTATTAGAGGTGGGAACTCAGAATGGTACGATGACCGACGCCCAAGGCAACTACAGCCTGACGGTCGGGCCTAAGTCGCACCTCCGTTTCTCCTATGTTGGGTTCCAAACTCTGCAAGTGAGTTCGGATAAAGCTAAGCATGTTATTCTTCGTGACGATGACCAGTCGCTCAACGAGGTAGTTGTCGTGGGCTATGGCACCATGCGCCGTAAGGACGTGACCAGTTCCATCACCTCACTCAAGGCCGAAGACCTGAATCAGGGCGTGGTTTCCAGTCCCGGCGAACTGCTTGAGGGTAAGGTGCCCGGCCTCGTCGTGACCTCCACCGGCGACCCCAATGGCGAGCCTTCGCTGACGCTCCGCGGTGCCTCCACGCTGCGCGAGGGCGCGGCCATGCAACCTTACTACGTGATCGACGGTGTGCCGGGTGTAGACCTCAACCTTATCGCTCCCGACGACATCGAGAGCATCGACGTGCTGCGCGATGCCACGGCGACGGCCATCTACGGCTCTAAGGCTGCCAATGGCGTTATCATCATCACCACAAAGAAAGGCCGTAAAGGCGCAGCCCGTGTGAGCTACAATGGCTATGTAGCCTTCCAGACCGTGGCCAAACGCCTCGACATGGCTTCGGCCTCCGATATCCGCAACTTTGCCAAAGCCAACAACTTCGAGCCCGTGGGCGACGAAGGGGCCGACACCGACTGGCAGGACGAGGTGCTGCGGACGGGATTCTCGCAGAACCATCACCTGGCCGTGAGCGGTGGAAGCGAGAAGTCAAACTATAATGTCGCCCTGAACTACAGAAACCGGGAGGGCGTGGTGCGCGGCTTCAGCAACGAGCGCCTCAATGGCCGCGCGCTGGCACAGTCGACCGTGCTTAACGACCGTCTGAAACTCTCTCTTGGCGTCAACGCCAGCCGGTTCAACGGCCGCTTTGTTCCGCACGTCAGCGGGCAGCTGGGGGCGGGCCTCACCAATGCCATGACCTATTACAACCCCATGCAGCCCGTTCGCAACGAGGATGGCTCCTGGTATCGCTCTTACGGCGTGACCAACTACTACAACCCCGTCAGCATGATTCACGAGGATTTCCGCAAGATTGAGAACAAGCGCTTGCAGATTACGGGCAACGCCCAGCTGAAAATCATTGACGGACTCACCTGGACGGCCAACTTCTCCTACGAGAACAAACAGCGCAACTCCAACGAATATCACTCCACGAAGTCGCAGGTGGTCGACAACAACGGTCAGGCCTACCGCGCCACCTATTCGAGCAATAAGAAAGTCTTCGAGACCTACGGCAACTACGACCGCACGTTTGCCGACAAGCATCATTTCGCCCTCATGTTGGGCTATTCCTGGGAGAAGAGCCGGAACGACGACGGCTTTGGCGTGACGGTGCACGACTTCTACAACAATGCCGTGAGCTACCACAATCTCACCTACGCCAACGCTATCGACGGCATCAACGCCTTGGAGAGCGGCAACGACTCGCGGCTCCGCATGATATCGTTCTACGGTCGTGTCAACTACTCCTATGCCAGCAAATACAACTTCCAGGCCACCGTGCGCCGTGACGGCAGTTCGGCCTTCGGCAAGAACAACCGCTGGGGCACCTTCCCCTCCGTCTCCGCTGCGTGGCGTCTGAGCGAGGAGAAGTTCATCCGCGACCTCAATGTCTTCAACAACCTGAGCCTGCACCTGGGCTATGGCGTGAGCGGCAACTCACTGGGCTTCGATGCCTATTCTGCCCGCGAGACCTACGGCGTGACCGGATGGTTCCAATACACCGACGCTGCCGGCAACACCACCAACTACCACACCATCGGCGCTACGCACAACGCGAATCCCAACTTGAAATGGGAGCGTACGGGAATGTTCAACATCGGTCTCGACTTCAGCTTCTTCAACAACCGCCTCAATGGTACTATCGAGTATTACGACAAGCGTACGTCAGACCTTATCTACGATTACGACGTCTCCACCAACCGTTACCCCTTCAGCAAGATGTATGCCAACGTGGGCGACATCACCAATAAGGGCGTGGAGTTGTCTCTCAATGCCATTCCCGTGCAGACCAGCGACTTCCGCTGGACCACGACGCTGAACCTTTCGCACAACAGCAATAAGGTGACGAAGATTTCCAACCAGACCTACAGCGTGCCCTACATCAGTCCCGAAGCTTCCGACTGCTTAATTTCCGGCAACACCGGCGTGAAGGTACAGCGCATCACCGAGGGTTCGCCCATCGGACAGTTCTTCCTCTACGAGTGGGCAGGCTACGACGAGAACGGCCTCTCGCAGTTCCACGTCCACGACCCCGTGACGGGCGAGCGCACCGGCGAGACGACCACGAAGCCCCAGGAGACCGACCAGGTGAAGAAGGGCAGCGCGCAGCCCAAGCTCTCCTACGGCTGGAACAACACGCTCAGCTATAAGCGCTGGTCGCTCAACCTCTTCTTCCGTGGAGTGCTCGGCAACAAGATCTTCAATGCCCAGCGGGCCCAGCTCAACAGCATCAGTCTGCTCTCCCAGGGCAAGAATGTGCTCAAGGAGTGCCTTACCGACCAGCGCTACGGCGACGCCAATGCGCAGACGCCCTCCGACCGCTATCTCGAGAGCGGCAGCTACCTGCGCCTGGCCACGGCATCGCTGAGCTACGACTTCGGTGCCATCGGCACGTGGGTCAAGGACATCTCAGTCTATGCCACCTGCAACAACGTCTTCACCATCACCGGCTTCAAGGGCACCGATCCAGAGGTGTCGCTGGGTGGACTGACGCCCGGCATTGAGCGATACGATACTTACTATCCCCAGACACGCACCTTCATGATGGGCGTCAAGGTCAACTTCTAATCATATCAACATGAAAAAATATATTCATTTGGCTTTAGGCACATTGTTCCTGGGTCTGGCTGCCAGCTGCACCGACCTGAATGTGCCTGTGGATGCGCAATACACCGAATATCCCACAGAAAGCACCATAGCCCTCGAGGGCAAGATGGCCGATGTCTATTATGCCTTCCGTTCGGCCTTGGGCAACAACTATAACCGCGTGCAGACCTACTCCTCCGACGAGGTCAACGCCATCAGTTTTGGTGGCGACTACTACGACGGTGCCGAGAACATGAATCCCACGCTCCACACCTACAAGGCTGAGGACGCTCCCGGCAACTACTGGACCGACTTGGCCAGCGGCATCACCCGTTGCAACAAGATTATCGACGAGCTCTCCGGCTCCACGGGCGACAATGTGGCCACGTTCCTGGCTCAGGCCCGTGCCATGCGCGCTTTTTACCACTTCATCCTCATGGACAGCTATGGCGACGTGCCTATCCTCAACAAGGTATATACCGACGACAACGAGGCCATCGAGCGCCAGCCGCGCAAGGATGTGGCCGAGTTCATCGAAAAAGAGCTCCTGGAGTGCATTCCCGATCTCTCGAGCGACAACTCCGCCGCCACTTACGGCAAGCCCAACCGCTGGATGGCCGAGGCCCTGCTGGTGAAACTCTATATCAACTGGGGCGTTTACACCTGTAGCAACGTGGCCGACTATGACGCTGCTACAACGGCCAACAGCAAGCTCAACGACTGCGTGAAATATTGCGATGACATCATTAAGAGCGGGCTCTTCAATCTCAGCGACGACTATAAGAAGAAGTTCTTCTACGACAATGGTTCGCAGATCAAGGACTTCATCTATGCCATGCCCTACGACGCCGTCAACGCTCAGGGCATGCTCTATGGCCGCTACCGCACCTTCCGCCGCATCGATAACGGTACGCCAATGGGCTATTACGGCGGGAAGATGTCGAAATCGTGTGCCGGCATCAACGCCATGACGCCTGAGTTTGCCAATCTTTTCTCGCTCGAGGGCGACCGCCGCAACGACTGCGTGCTCAGAGGAAAGGTGTTCATGCACGATCCCGCTACGGGTGAGGCTACGACCACACCTTATATATATAATGGTGAGCAACTGGAATTCACGAAGACCGTCACCCTGAAAGAGGGCGGTGAGGCCCAGCTCGACGCTGGTGCCACGCCCGAAGGCTGGCGGCAGGGCTGGCGCTCCATCAAGTTCTATCCCAGTCCTACGGAATATTCGCAGCACGGCCGCAATCAGAGCAACGATGTGCCCATCTTCCGCTATGCCGACATTCTCCTGGAGAAGGCTGAGGCCATCCTCCGTGGCGCTACGGCAACCAATGGTGACACGCCGCAGTCGCTCTTCAATCAGATTCGCAGTTATGTACATGCGCCGCTGCTCGACCATGAGCCTTCGCTTCAGGAACTGCTCGACGAGCGCGGACGTGAGTTCTTTGATGAGAACTGGCGTCGCAACGACATGATCCGCTTCGGTACGTTCGAGAGCGACTATGGCTTCCATCGCCACGACTTCCCTGGTGCCAACTTCGACAAGAGCCACCGCATCCTGCCTGTGCCGCAGTCTGTGCTCAACAACAATACGAACTGGCATCAGAACGCCGGCTACTAATCATTCGTGTTCATCAGCCCCCATAGTCCCCCATCAACCCCATTCTCCCCATCACTCCCATCCCCCAAAAGAAAAAGCCAGCCTCGATTTCTAATCGAGGCTGGCTTTTTTAATGGCTATAGCAAGTGGCAGACGCTTCCCGGCAGAGATCGGGCGACGCCTTTCATCTCCAGCTCAAACATGAGCGATGCCAGTTTGCCAATTGGCAGGCCGGTCATGTTGGAGAGCATGTTCATTTGCAGGTCGCTGGTCTTCTGCAGGGTGTCGACGATGAGTTGCTGGTCGGGCGTGAGGTCGGGAAACATCGAGCGCTCGATGCCTTCTTTTTGGGCGCGCTCCAGCCGTTTGTCGGCCTGCCAGCCCATAGATTCCACGAAATCCTTGGCCGACGTGATCAGTGTGGCGCCGTTCTTGCGGATGAGATTGTTGCATCCCTCGCTGTACATCTGACCGACGTTACCGGGGAAGGCAAAGACCTCGCGCCCATATTCCTGGGCTATGCCGCAGGTGATGAGACCGCCGCCGTGGGCCGCACTCTCCACAAGTATCGTCGCGTCGCACATTCCCGCCACGATGCGGTTGCGACGCACGAAGTTCATCTTGTCGGCATTGGTGCGCGTCATGTATTCGGTCAGCAGTCCGCCTTGCGTTGTCATGCGTTTCGCCGTCTCGCGATGTCGGGGAGGGTAGAGGTCGTCGAGTCCGTGGGCCAATACGGCAACGGTTTCGAAACCTTGCTCCAGAGCGTTGCGATGGGCTGCGATGTCCACGCCGTAGGCCAGACCGCTCACCACCAGCACCCGATTGCCGCACTCCTCTCGCAGACCGGCGATGAAATGGCGCACGGTGTCCTGGCCGTAGAGGGTGCAATGGCGCGTGCCCACGATGTTGATGACGCGCATTTGGTTGAGGTCGGCCGTACCTTTATAGTATAGAATGAGTGGTGCGTCGGCACATTCGGTGAGCCGCTGCGGATAGCCGTCGCTCCCGTAGCGGAGGATTCTCACATCGTGTTGGCGGGCCCATTCCATTTCTTCCTCGGCACGGCGGATGTGCGCCTCGCAGTCGCGCATGCGCTCCACCAGCTTCGGCGAGGCATCGGGCAGCACCTCACGCACGTCTTTGCGGTGCTGCATGATGGCAGTGGCCGAGCCGACCCGCTTATAGAAGTCGAGAATGCCTGTCAGATTGTAGTAGCCCACCCGTGTGAGGGCCATCATGGCCAGAGTCTCTTTTGCGGAATCGTCCATCATCAGTCGTCGTTGAGATATTTGGCAAACGCGCGGTCGTATTCCTCGCAGTTGCCCAAATGACCGTTGATGAGGCAGACGAGCGTGGCCTCGCAGTGGAAGCACAGCCGGTTGTCGCTCTCGCGGTAGAGGTCGTGGATGAAGATGTAGCGCAAGCCCTGTTTCACCAGCCCCATGCGCGAGATAATCATGTCGTCGCAGCGCAGGGGCACCTTGTATTCCAGATTCATGCGTGCCACGACGGCGTCGATACCGCGGTTGTGCATCTCGGCAAAGCTCAGTCCTTCCTGCTTCATGAAGCGGTGGCGGGTGTGCTCGGTGTAGTGGAGGTAGCGGGCGTTGTTGACGATGCCCTCGATGTCGCACTCATAGTCGCGAACCTCTATCTTTGTGGTGAAAATATATTTTGTAGCGTTCATATTTTGAAAGATTTTCCTTTGAGAAATTCGTATCCGATGCGGCAGCGTATACATTCGCGCTTGTCGCAGTATTCTGTTTTGAGCTGTATCAGTGCCTGACTGTCGCCCGCGCTGTCCACGCAGAGTCCGCACTCCTTCCACATCCTGACAATGTTGTTGTTCTCGGCCTTGAGCGCGTCGAGAAAGTCGAAAGCCCGGTCGCAGAGCCGGTCGTCGTCTTTGTGGCGGCCGTAGGCGAAGAGCACGGGGATGGCGGTGTTGATGATGATGAGATTGGCCGATGAGGCCGAAAGCCTCTTGGTGCTTTTCGGCGATGGGGCGCCAAAGGTGTAATGCGTTCGCCAATAGTCGGTAACTTCGGTCTGCATCAGGTTTGCCACGTCTTTCAGCGACTTCTGCTCGATGAGCGCGCTTAGCCCCGCCTGGTGGCGGTAGTAAAGCGTAGCCAGTTGAGAAATGCGAATGTGAGGGAAGTTTTGCGGCCGCAGACGGAGGAAGCGCCACAGCTTGTAGTCCATGGGCTGCAGCTGAAACTTGTGGGCCATGTAGAGGTATTCGCTGCGCATGCGGTCGAAATATCCCTCCTCGTGGGCCGACGCCCGGTAACGTTCGGGCAGACTTGCCTCCTCGAGCAGTCCGGCCTGTCCCATGAAGATGGCCTCAATCTGGAAGATGTCGTCGCGATGATGGCCCACCTTGTCGAGCGGAACGTTGAGCGCCCACTGCTCGAAGGCATCGCTGTTGGTGCCAAAACCGAAATTGCGTGCCAGCGTGACGAAGTAGGCGTCCTCCCACGAGCCACCGCACTGCTTCACCCTGCGCACGATGTCCTCGGTCTTGCGCTCTAGGCGTTCGGTCTCCATGGCCGACAGCCAGGAGTGTATCATCAGTTTTGAAAGATTCGGAATGATCTGGTAGCAGGGCGGATAGGTCTCCGTGCGCAACAGCGCCTCGTAGTTGTTGGTCACCTGCTGGGGAACCTCAAGTCTCACCTGCGGCAGAATCGTACCGTTCATGGTCCTGGCCTCGGCATCCACCTCGCCGACGACGTGGAGGATGACGCTGTCGTAGTTGGCGTCCTTGTCGTGGCCGTGGCGATACCAGTCGCTGGCCTTGTCGTGAATCTCCACGTTGCCCACCCACAGCATGCCGTCGATCTTTATCTTGGCGTTGAAGAAGTCGGGTCCGGCGTGCCGGTTGTGCAGTCCGGAATCGATGACCTCAACACTGTGCCCGTCGGTAGTGGTGAGCTGACTCAGTGGGAAAAGCTTATGCTGCCAGCAATAGTGTAGTAGTTCTTCCATGATGCGACATTTAATTGTTCGGTTGTTGGTAGCAAAGATACGAAATTTTCTGTACTTTCTTCTTGTTTCCGGCCCTACTTTTCTCCGTTTTCATCCATTCTTTATTTTTTACCTGCTCCAAGTGTGTCTGAAGTTGGAGATACGATTAGCGTCGTTTCACGAACTCGGAAGGCAACACGCCATACTCTTCCTTGAAATATTTGGAGAACTGTTTGGGTGACAAGCCTACGCTCCAGGCTATCTCAGAGATGTTGCCGCTTTGTTGTTCGAGCAGCAATCGCCCACGGGCAATTTTAAGCTTGCGCATGAGTTCAAAAGGCGATTGGCCTGTGACGGCCTGTATGCGCTTGTAAAGGTTGCCACGAGTCATGCCCATATCGGCACTGAGGTCCTCCACAGAATAATCCGCATTGCCCATATTGTCGGTGATCAGCTTCCGTACTTTCTCTATGAAGACCTCGTCGGCCGATTGTATCTTGGTTTCAGTCATCGGAGCTGTTGCCGATTCATCTTCTGACTTTCGCACTGTTGGCAGAGTAGGCCTCCTCTTCGTGTGAAGATAATAAGCAAGAATAAGAACAGAGATAAGTAAACTGAGTAACAGAACGACCCACAAAATAGAGTCGTCGGTAGCTTCCGTTCCGGCTGGCGTCGCCATCAGCAAGCCTTTTGATGTGCCGAAATACATTGTTCCGTCGGGTGCACATGCAGCCGCCCTGACGTGGAAGTCTTGTTGCCCAATGCTGCTTTCGTTGAATGCCTTGATTTTATAATCCTTGTCAATAATGGAAAGCGATTTGGGCGAGACCGCCCACATATTGCCTAAGGAATCCTGCGCCAAGGCTATGACAGTATTGTCGGCAAGTCCGTTTTGGGTGGTCAGATGATGCACTGTAGCCTTGTCGGTTTGGTAAATAAAGATTCCATTGCGTGTTCCAATCCAGAGGTCGCCTCCAGCTGAGAGGAAGAGCGTCCTGACGAAGCTGCCTTGCAGAAAGGCTGTTCCCTCTTTATCTCGCAATGGAGTGATCCGCCCGCTGTCTGTGTCGATCTGGTAAAGCCCCCATCCTGTAGCGATATACAAAATACGTCGGTTGAGAGTGAGTAGATCGGTCAGCGTATTGGTCTCGAGCGCGGAGTTCTCCTTATTAAAGTTTGCCCAAGAGCCGTCCTGGTGAATCTCGAAAAGTCCCTCCATGGTCGTGGCGAGCCACATATCTCCTTTCGCGTCCTCACTGATTCCGGAAATATAGGAAAGAGCCTCCGGCGGAAGGCCTTTTATTTCTAGTTTCCAAAATTTGCCTCTCTCAAACCAAAACGGTCCATCGCCAAAAGAGCCAAACCATTGTCGCCCCTTAGAATCGCGATAAGTACACAGCACAATGTCGGAAGGCAAGGTGCCTAACAGTCTGCTATAGTAGACGATTTTGGAATCCTTGCTTTCACGGCGAGCTAACCCCATGCCGTCGAGTCCGAGCCATAGGGAACCGTTATGGCCAAAACTGATGCAACTCACCTTTGCCTCTTTTTCCAGCATCAGATTGTCAAACCTGTATGCATTGTCGGCAGTGGCCGTTGAAGCTGAAAGTAGAAACGCTATACAAAGAAAGAAATATATCATCGTTTTGAATGCAGTTCTATCGAGTTGTTGAAACACAATGTCAAGACTTCAAGTATCCTCAAAGCAATAAAAGTTGTTTCTTCTGTAGCATGAGTATACGCACTGTATGGAGAACGTCCGGCTTGCAGTCGATACCATTCTACGCAGTTCTGAGTCTTTGGTTTGTATGTTGCAAAATTAATAAAAAAAATCAAATGGAGTACTGCCTATCTTGATTATCCTGTTGCCATTCCTTCAATATCAAAGAAAGCATCAACCGATAACTTCCCAAATGTAGAAAACAACTTCCCAAATGTATCCTCGACCAATCAAGAAGCCATTTTGAACATTCGGGAAGTCCCTTTTCGCGGCTTTTTCGTTCTTTTGCATCGGGTTTCAACGAGGGTAAATTAGCAGTACGCTTAAACATATAAAATATTATAAAATATAAAGCAGTTTCTTGTAAATATGAATATTCCTCCTTATATTTGCAGCCATGAAGAAACTGCTTTCTATAGGCGAGGCTGCCAAAGCTCTTGGC
>Ga0256406_1004311_pt1 | contig 16489 bp, 15 predicted proteins | sample RumenRJG_03DNA_FD_185986 | JGI IMG/M metagenome (GOLD analysis project Ga0256406, IMG submission 185986) | Bovine rumen microbial communities from Lethbridge, Alberta, Canada - RJG_03 | ecosystem: Host-associated > Mammals > Digestive system > Stomach > Rumen | place: Canada: Alberta | collected... | reverse complement strand
GGGGAGTATCCATGTGTTTAATGGAGACAATTCTGTAGTTGAAGGCGGGACAGGAGCTATGGATAAATCTGCGAAAGGTAAGCTGAGAGAAGGCGTGCCAGAACAGGATCCTGAAGAACATTTCGCATGTGATTATAAGTTCACTGTTAATCACAATGCTCATAAGAATGTACTCATTGTTGGTGCAGGGAGCTACATCGGAGAGAGTTTTGTCAATTACGCAACCGAGCATTACAGCGATAATTTCATTTTTACGACCATTGACACATTGCCCGGTGCGGCAGTTGGGGGTTAATTATTCGTCAAAATAGCTAAAAATCTACACCTCCACAATAAATAATATGCACAAAATGCACAAAACCTCACCCCGGCAGTTAGGGACTATCCCTAACACGGCCACCTGAAAACATCGGCAGTTAAGGGTGTACACACCTAACAAACACAACCACCCCAGAAAGTTAGGCGTTGACACTTAACTGCCGGGGTCACCGGTTAGGGATAAAGGCCGGCAGTTGGGTGTGGAGGCACAGCCTAGGAATTTTTTGGACTGTGGACGAGATGAGATGAATGAGATGCGGCGGAACCTGAGGAATGGACACAGCGGGAGTTGGAGAGACCCCTTGGTGTGGACAATATGAAAAGTTAGGTACCCCGCGGGGTGGACAGGGTAACTAAATAGACCCCTTAAAATAGACAGCCTGAGAAGTTGGCGGGGAAGATTAATTAATTAGGAAGAAACAGCAATCGCGCTGAAGATGCGCGGAAACTGAAAATATATAGACAGAAATAATACAAAGAAGGCACAGAAGATAGAATGAACACAGAACCGAAGAGAACAATAAGTTTCAGCCCGCCGGATATGTCAGAACTCGAGATCAACGAGGTTGCTGACTGCCTGCGTTCGGGATGGATCACCACAGGACCCAGGACGAAGAAGCTGGAGAAAGTACTGAAGGAGTACGTAGGCGCTAATGGATTGGTGTGCTTAAATTCCGCAACCGCGTCTGAGGAACTCAGCCTTAGAATATTAGGCATCGGTGAGGGCGATGAGGTCATCGTTCCCGCGTACACATATACATCATCCGCGGCTGCGGCTATTCACGTAGGGGCTGAAGTCAAGTTTGTCGATTGTCAGGGTTATGTAGATGGCAAGGGTGTACTCGAGATGGATTACGACAAGGTCGCTGATGCCATCACAGAGAAGACCAAAGCAATCATCCCTGTCGATCTCGGCGGCGTTCCGTGTGATTATGACAGGATATTCGAGATTGTAGAAGAGAAGCGGAATCTCTTCAAACCCAAGAATACTACAACCAATTATACCACAGAACTGGACAACCTGGGAGCTAGAATCCAGGAAAGGGTAGGTAGAGTTTTGGTCGTGGCTGATGGGGCACACGCTCTGGGAGCTGAATGGAAAGGAAAGAAAGTAGGATCGATTGCCGATTTCACTTCCTTCTCATTCCACGCGGTCAAGAACTTCACGACTGCTGAGGGCGGTGCGGCTTCCTGGAGGCACATCGACGGGATTGACGACGAGGAAATCTACCACTGGTTCCAGCTCCTCTCTCTCCACGGTCAAAGCAAGGACGCTTTGGCGAAGACGAAGCTCGGCGCCTGGGAGTATGACATTGTCGCACCTCTCTATAAATGCAACATGACGGACATCATGGCGGCAATCGGGCTGAAGCAGCTGGAGAGATATCCGGGGTTATTAGCCCGGAGAAAAGAAATAATTAAGAGGTATGATGGGATTTGTGACGAGCTGGGTGTGGATCACATCATCCACTTCACGGATGAATATCAATCCTCCGGTCATCTCTACATCACAAGAATAACCGGCTGCGGAGACGAGCAGAGAAGAACGATAATAACAAGAATGGCGGAAAAGGGTGTTGCGACGAATGTCCACTACAAGCCGCTTCCGATGATGACTGCGTATAAGGCTCTGGGAAATAAGATAGAGGACTATCCAAACGCGTACAAGCTGTTCGAGAATGAAGTGACTTTACCTCTGCACACGAAGCTGAGTGATGAGGATGTGGATTACGTTATTGATGTGTTCAGGGAGACTGTGAAAGAGGTCAGAGGGTACTAAGGACTTAATCAGGACATATATAAGGAAAGCCGCAATGTATATTCTATTTGGAGCATCAAGTTTTATAGGTGTATACACAGTTGATGAATTCTTAAAGCAGGGTGAAGAAGTAATTGTCACCGGGCGTAACAATAAATTCAAAGAACATTATGACAAGCTTGGCGTTAAATATATAAATTTGGATTTAACAAATAAGGCAGATTTTGAACATCTTCCAAAGAAGAATGTTCAGGGATGTATACTTCTGGCTGGACTACTACCCGCCAATGCAACTGTAAATCTTGATGAAGATGAGAATGCAGCTGCATATTTCGAAATAAACACTATTGGCACGATCAATGTTCTGGAATATTGCCGGAAGAATAGAATTAACCGAGTTATCTCAAACTGTTCATACGCTGATGTGAGAGGTGCATGGGGGAAGAAAGTAATTACTGAGGAAGAGCCTCGTGACTTTGGCTTCACCGGAGATCATGCCGTATATGTTTTTTCTAAGAATGCTGCAAACGATACTATGGAGTATTATAACCAGCAGCATGGTATGAAAAATGCCTGGTTTAGATTTCCACCCGTCTATGGGGTGGGACCTCATGATTCTTTATATGTTAATGGAGAACTGAGAAGATCAGGATTGAAAATATTTATCGATAATGCTTCTCAAGGGAAGGACATATGTATTTTTGGTGATCCAAACCTCAGTAGAGATGTTGTTTATGTTAAAGATGTTGCCCATGCTTTTTATTTAGCTATGAGAAGCGAGCATACTTATGGACTTTATAATATGACATCTGGTCGCGCTGTTTCTCTTCAACAACAGGCAGAAATTATCGCGGATCTTTGGGCGCCTTCGCCAAACAAGAAATCAAAGATTACTTATAACCCTGAGGTTACTAATAACACCCCTTCGTTCCTTTTTTCAATGGAAAAAGCTAAAAAAGATTTTGGATTTATTCCTCAGTATTCTGATTTTAGGAAGATGATGGAAGATTATAAGCAAGATCTAGATAGTGAGAAATATAAGGAGTTATTTCATTATGTCTAATACTGTGAATTTAAGGCCGTCTGGAACAGTGCAATATCGATTTGTAAAAAGAACATTTGATATCACTGTTGCTACGGTATTAATGATACCAGTGGGCATTATTATTTGCGGGTCAGCAATAGCAATAAAAATTGAAGATAGGGGCCCTATTTTTTATTTAGCTAACAGAACAGGACGTTACGGCAAAATATTCAAAATGTATAAGCTGCGTTCTATGAAGGTCAATGCTCCAGATATTAGGCTTGAGGATGGCTCAACATATAATGGCGACGACGATCCTCGAGTTACAAAATTTGGTAGATTTGCTAGGAAAACAAGTATTGATGAATTACCACAGATAATTAACATCTTAAAAGGCGATATGACTTTTATTGGTCCGAGGCCAGATACTCCCATTGGCTCTGCCCAGTATACGGATGAGGAAAAAATAATATTAACGGTTAGGCCGGGGATAACTGGATATAATCAAGCATTAAATAGAAATTCTGTACTTACAAGCGAAAAACTAAAGAATGACATATATTATGTTAACCATGCATCCTTAAGATTTGATACACAAATTGCGTTGATGACAATTAAAACTGTTCTTGGACAGAAAAATATAAATAGAGCCAATGCAAGTCTTAAAGATACCCATGTATTGAAAGAATCTAAAACTGTAGGAAAATAATCAATGAAAAAAATAATGATCCTGGGTGCTAGTATCCTTCAGCTTCCGGCCATAGTCAAAGCAAAATCAATGGGGTTGCTTCCCATTGTGGTAGATATGAATCCAGATGCCGTTGGCTTTAAGGAAGATGGAATCATTAGGGAGGTTATTAGTACTATTGATAGAGAAGGAATACTTGAATCTGCAATCCGAAACAATATTGACGGAATAATGACACTGGCAACTGATATGCCAATGCAGTCTGTTGCATATGTGGCAAATAAGTTAAATCTTGTAGGAATCACAGAAGATACGGCACTGAAGGCAACAAATAAAGCGTTCATGAGAGATGCACTTAAAAGTGCAGGGGTTCCTATCCCAGAATACTATAAGGTAAATTCAAAGAAAGAATTTATTGATGCCGTGCATAAAATAACTGAGCATGGCTATCGCTGCATTGTGAAGCCAATGGACAACTCAGGATCAAAGGGGATAGATCTCCTTAAGGATTTGAGCGCTGAAACACTGGAAACCGCATATTCCTACAGCAAAGAAAACTCTAGGTCTGGTGGATTGATGGTTGAAGAATATATGGAAGGACCAGAGGTTAGTGTCGAGACTATAGCTGTCGATGGGATTGTCCATGTTATTCAGATTACGGATAAGCTGACAACGGGAGCACCGTATTTTGTGGAGATGGGTCACAACGAGCCGTCTTTATTAAATATTGATACTCAAGAAAAAATAAAAAAAGTTGCAATTGCCGCTAACCATGCAATAGGGATAACAAGCGGACCGTCACACACAGAAATAAAGGTAACAAATGATGGACCCAAGATTGTTGAGCTAGGAGCTCGTTTAGGTGGTGATAATATCACAACACAACTGGTTCCTCTTTCTACAGGGGTTGATCTGGTAGAATGCTGTATCCATATTGCAATGGGCGAAAAGCCAAGTATTGAGCCAAAGTGGAGTAGAGGTTCTGCAATTAGATATTTTAATACAAATACTGGAGTTATTAAAGATATCCTAGGAATTGATGAAGCAAAAAAAATACCCGGGATTAAGGATGTGGAAATTGTAAAAAACATCGGAAGTACAGTTGGGAAAATACGTAGTAGTGGCGATAGAGCGGGGTTTGTAATTTCATGTGCTTCCAATAGTGTCTCTGCCGGTGAAGCAGCAGATGCAGCTTTGGGAAAGGTTCATTTTGTGATTCAATAGGCTAGAGATTGAAGGAGAAAGACTACATTGAAAAGAATTGCGATCATAAGTGTAGGTATAGCACTTCCTGGGGAAAAAGGATATACACATACAGAATACCTAGCTAGATTTTTATCAAAATCTATGGATGTAACTGTAATTGTACCAAAATTTCAGCATTGGGAGAAAAAATATAGGGATAAAAGAATAATTGCTAAACTGTCGTTGCCATATAAATTGGTTCAAATTGATACAATTGCTTATAAAAAGAACATCGATACTTCTCGGCTTATTAGTTATTTGCAATTAGGAAATAAAGTTGTCAAATACTTAGAAAAGGAATCTTCTTTTGATTTGTTGTATGTAGCTATTCCTAGTAATTATCTTGGAGCCAAAGTAGTAGAATACGGAAATAAGAAACATATCCCGGTAATAATAAATACTGGTGACCTTTGGCCGGAAGCTATGAAAATGGCATTTTCCCTTCCGCCTTTGACAAGTATCTTATATGCACCTATAGCACACTACGCAAGAGTTGCTTATCGAGGAGCTAGTGGTTATATAGGATCTTCAGACGAATATCGAGACCACTGTCTGATTTATGGGGCAGACAAAGCCAAGCCTAGGATAACAGTATATGTTGGAAGTGAACTGGATGTCTTTTTTGATGGAATTAAAAAGTATGAGCAAGAAATAGATAAGCCAGAAGGGGAATTTTGGGTTACTTATGCAGGTAATTTGGGCGCTAGTTACGATATATCAACACTTATTGAAGCTGGTAAGAAGTTAAGCAATTCTAATTATAAAAACATAAAAATAAAAATCCTTGGGACAGGACCGCAAGAAGACCAATTAAGAAATCAGGCTAAAGGTATAGAAAAGACTGTTTCATTTGAAGGATATCAACCATATAAGAAAATGGCGGCATTTTTATCAAAGTCAGATATTCTTATAAACTCTTTCGTGAAATCAGCACCACAAAGTATTGTAACAAAAGTTGGAGATTATTTGGCGGCAGGAAAGCCGATGATAAATACATTGTCTAGTCCTGAATTTCGAAATAAGGTTATAGAAGAAAATTTTGGGATAAATATTGAGGCGGAGAATGTTGATGAGCTTTATGAAGCTATTATAGGACTTTATAAAAACCCTAAGCAATGTAGTATCATGTCGAAAAACGCCATAAAAATCGCTAAAGAACAGTTTGACCGTAAAGAAGCATACAAGAAAATAGAGTCTATGATAATTAGCATGATATAAGGAACCTAAATGAAAATTGTTATTAGAACGGATCAAAACTTTATCAATCAGTATGCATTATTGCTAGTACTTTTTTTTGATATGATATATGGATTACTGCGGGGCGTTTCGCTTTTTTTTAATGCACCACAAAACTTTGCATATTATATATTCTATTTAATATCAGTTCCATTGTTTACAATTATTAGTCTAAAAAGTATGCGTAATAATCAGAATGTAGATGCAATACGACTAATATTAGCATTAATTATTGTTTGGACTGTGGCTGAGTTTTGTTGGGCTTTCGCAGCAAGAGACGAAATCGCATCTAAAAGTATTACCTGTCTTATTTTAACAATCTCTTTTTGTGTCCCAGTATTTGTATTTACATTAAATGCCGATGATTATGATATTGTGATAGAAAAATCAACAATATTTTCTGTGCTATCATTGATATATGCTGTCGTTTACTTTGTAGGCTTGAAAAAAGGGTATTATACTAGTGACGATTATATGTCATTTTCATATAGCCTTATGATAGGTTGTCTTTTTTCTTTTTATAGGGGGATAGTTCTGGAAAAAAAGTTATCTTTAATATTTGGGGTAGCTTTGTTCGTAATTTTGATGAGCTTAGGCTCTAGAGGAGTTTTGGTTTCAACTTTTGCATCTGCTTTTATCTTATTCTTATATAAACACAATTTAAAATCCTTTAAGAGTATCATACTTTGGCTCATTTGTATTTTTTTACTTGCGGTTTTGATCCTTTATCACGACAAAATAATTGTTTCTCTACATTATCTTTTCCCTAACAGCAGAACGCTTTCGATTTTTGCTTCGGATCTTATCAATGGCAAAATAAATTTGACAAATCGCAATATGTATTACGATTATTTCAAGAGGCATGCATCAGATTATATTTTATTCGGAACAGGTATTTTGAATGATAGATATATAATTGGACAAGATATTAGTAGGGTTGGACATGGTGAAGACTGGCTAGGATGTTATATGCATAATTTCTTTTTGGAGATACTTATGCAGTATGGCTTTATCTTGGGAACAATTATCTTAGCGGTGTTTGCGTTTATTTTTGTGAGAGCATTTTTATCTATTAAATATATGAGTGCATCAAGAAAAGGTATATTTCTTACATTTGTTCCTGCTATTTTCATTACATATATGGTCTCGGGAAGTTATCTACATTCTATGAGATTTTACTTTATGCTTGGACTACTTATTGTAGCTAATCGGTCAAGATTGATTCCGGAGGTAGGTTAATTTGAAAATTGTCCATGTATGTTTGTGCGATGCATATAAGGAGGATTGGGAATATCATAGAAATTTAGCATCTGAATATGATGTTGAACATGGTAATAGCGTATATATCATTTCCAGTTCACTTTCTACGGATCAAAATGCAAATTGGGTTTTTGGGGAATCAAAGAAATTTGATACGAGTAGTGGGATACATGTATATCAATTGAAAAATTTATTTAACAAATCTCTTTTATTGCAGTCGAAAACGAACGGAGTGATAGGAATCTACAAAACTTTAGAATGCATTAAGCCTGATATTATCATGGTTCATAACTTACAAACATTAAGTCTTTATGAGATTACAAAATACAAAAGAGCTCATCCGTGGGTGGTTTTATGTGGTGATACTCATGCAGATTTTTACAATAGTGCCAGAAATTTTTGGTCAAAAAAAATATTAAATAATATTATATATAAAAAAATAATTAATGATAACATTAAGTATTTCAATAAATTCTTTTTCCACGGAGTAGATACAAGAGAATTTTATGAAAAAATGTATAGCCTTTCAATACCTAATGCTGAACTATCTTCCATAGGAGCGAAGGTACTAGATTATCAAACACTTATAGAAGAACGACGGAAACTCAGAAAATTTTTAGGATGGGATGAAAGCAAATTATATTTACTACACTCTGGTAAAATGAATGCTAGAAAAAAAACCAAGGATATACTTTTGGCTCTTTCAAAAATAAAAAGCAGTAATATTGAATTAAATATTATTGGAAATTTTACAGAAGATCAGGAAAAATTACTCCTTCCTATGATAGAAGCCGATCCTAGAGTCCATTTTTTGGGTTGGAAAACAGCTAAAGAGTTAAAAAAATACCTTTGTATCAGTGATTTATATCTTCAGCCGGGGACTATGTCTATTACTTTACTGAATTCGCTTTCAGTTGGCACACCAGCTGTCATATACCCGTACAAGGATTATGAACAGTATTTTAACGGATGGGAATATTTGGCTAAGAATTCAACTGAAATACAAAATCGCATTGAAGAAGCTTTAAATGATAGAGAGGATTTATTAAGACGCAGAGTCTGTGCGTATAACATAGCAAAAGAAAAAATTGATATATCATTATTTTCTAGCAAACTATATAATGTCAAATCGTCAGATAAATTAGTTATAAAAAAGCTAAAGTAATATTATAGTCAGAATTTTATATAGAGGTGACAAAATGAAGTATGCATTAATTGGATGCGGTCGCATTGCTGTAAATCATGTAAAAGCCGCAAATAATAATAACCTTGAGTTTGTAGGAGCATGTGATACTGTCCCGGAAAATATTGATATTCTATTTAACAAAGAGAAGCCAAAAAAAGAAGAAGGTATTCAGAGATATACAGATTATAAAAAAATGATTGAAGAGCACCCTGATCTTGAACTTGTATCTATAGCAACACCATCAGGTATACATGCAGAAATAGCTCTTTACTGTATTGATCATGGAATAAATGTAATCATCGAAAAACCCATGGCTATGAGCATGAAGGATGCTGGTGAAATTATCAAGCGCTCTGAAGAGAAGGGGGTAGTAGTATCTGCATGCCATCAAAACAGATTTAATATCGCTGTTCAGAAGACTAGAGCAGCTCTTGAATCGGGTAGGTTCGGAAAAATTTCTCATGGGTCTATTCACGTCCGCTGGAATCGAAACAAAGCGTACTATGACCAGGCACCTTGGAGAGGTACTTGGCAGGATGATGGCGGTTGCCTAATGAATCAGTGTATTCATGGAATAGATCTTCTTCGCTGGATGATGGGAAATGAAGTGGACACCGTTTATGGGGTCACGCGCCAGCAGTTCCATCACTACCTTGAGGCTGAAGATGTAGGCATGGCAGTGGTGACCTTTAAAAATGGAGCTGTCGCAACAATCGAGGGTACCACAAATGTTTATCCAAAGAATCTTGAGGAGACTCTGTATCTGTTTGGAGAAAAAGGAACTGTAAAAATTGGTGGTAAGTCTACAAACAATATAGATGTATGGGACTTTACGGATGAAACCGAGGCCGATCAGGCAAACAAAGGATTAGAGGAAGCGACTTCTAATGTGTATGGCAATGGACATACAAGTCTCTATGCAGATGTAATAGACAGTATCAAGAACAATCATAAGCCATATGTTGATGCAGTTGCTGGACGTAATGCACTGGAAATGATCCTTGCGATTTACAAGAGCATGAAAACCGGTATGCCAGTGAAACTTCCATTAGAAGATTTTGCAAGTACAGATATGAAGGGCACTTTTTGAGGAGACAGCAATGGAATATAGAGACCTTAAGAAACAGTATCAAGTATTGAAACCAAGAATTGATTCAGCCATCGAGGAAGTATGTACAAACGCTGCATTTATAGGTGGACAGCCGGTAAAGGAGCTTGAAAAAGAACTTGCTGAATATGTTGGCGTGAAGCATTGCATAACATGTGCGAATGGTACCGATGCGCTTCAATTGGCGTTGATGACATGGGGAGTAGGTCCTGGTGATGTGGTATTTGTTCCAGACTTCACATACTTTTCTTCAGGCGAAGTTGTAAGTGCTGTAGGAGCCACGCCTATCTTCGTGGATGTTGATAGAAGGACATACAACATTGATTCGGAAAAACTTGAGAAAGCAATCACTGATATAGAGGAGAATGGAAAATACAGAGCCAAGGCTGTAGTAGCTGTGGATCTCTTTGGACTGCCAGCTGACTTTGAAAGAATAAAGAAAATATGTAATAAGCATAATATTCTATTGCTTGAAGATGGAGCCCAGGGATTTGGTGGAGAACTAAATGGAAAGAAAGCTTGCACATTTGGTGATATCTCAACGACATCTTTCTTTCCGGCAAAACCAGTTGGATGCTACGGGGATGGTGGAGCAATCTTTACAAATAATGACGAGTGGGATGCACTTCTAAGGTCTTATGCTGTCCATGGAAAGGGAAGTTCTAAGTATGACAACATAAGAATAGGAATGAACAGCCGCTTAGATACTCTTCAAGCTGCAATTCTTCAGATCAAGCTGGACGCATTTGCAAAGATTGAACTTGCTGATGTGAATAAGGTTGCGGCACTTTATACTGAGAAATTTAACGAGGCTAAGGCAGAAGAAAAAGGAGTAGTTCTTCCTCTTGTTCCAAATGATTATCTTTCATCATGGGCACAGTATACTATTCAGCTTCCAGAGAGTTTTGGTAAGGAAGGAAGGGCAAAGCTTCAGGCAAGTCTTAAAGAACAGGGTATTCCAGCAATGATTTACTACTTGAAGCCCATGCATCAACAGTTGGCTTTTGAAGGTACAGATAGTTCAGTTGCTGATTGTCTAGTTACTGAAGAGTTGTGTGACAGGGTGCTGAGTCTCCCTCTTGATCCTTATAAGACAGAAGAAGACATTAGTAAAGTCGTGGCAGCAGTGATGAGTTTTATCAATAACAATTGAGTAAATGTAGGAGCAAAGAGATGGAGTTCAACAATATTTATAGCGGTCTTATTTCAGGAAAAGAAAAATTAGCACTTGTCGGTCTTGGTTATGTTGGAATGCCGATTGCAGTAGAGTTTGCAAAACATATTCATGTCATTGGCTTTGATATCAATGAGAAGCGGGTATATGAATATGCAAATGGTATTGATGCCACAAATGAAGTAGGTCCAGCTATAAAGGAAACTACCGTAGAGTTCACATCTGATGCTTCTAGACTCAAAGAGGCAAAGTTTATCATTGTAGCCGTGCCGACTCCTGTCAATAAAGATACGACTCCAGACCTTAGACCGGTAGAAGGAGCTTCTCGTACGGTAGGACAGAATATTACGCCTGGTACGATTGTTGTATTTGAATCCACCGTGTATCCAGGGGTTACTGAGGACATCTGTGTTCCGATTATTGAGAAAGAATCCGGTCTTAAATGTGGTGTGGATTGGAAGATAGGCTATTCTCCAGAACGAATTAATCCTGGAGACAGGGTACATACACTGACATCTATCCGTAAGGTTGTGTCTGGAATGGACGAAGAGTCAGCGAATGAAATCAAGAAAGTTTATGACATTGTAATTAAAGCGGGAACAGTATCTGTTTCAAATATTAAAACTGCAGAGGCTGTCAAGGTGGTTGAGAACAGCCAGCGTGATATCAATATTGCTTTCATGAATGAAATCGCAATCATTTGCGACAAGCTCGGAATAGATACAAATGAGGTCCTTTATGGAATGAATTCTAAGTGGAATGCGCTTGGATTCAAGCCAGGTCTTGTAGGCGGTCACTGCATCGGCGTTGATCCATATTATCTTACCAACTGTGCTGAGATGCTTGGATATCATAGCCAAATAATCCTTAATGGACGTAAAGTTAATGACTCAATGGGTGGGTATGTTGCAGATGCAGCAATCAAGCAGATGATCGAAGCAGGACAGGCACCTAAGAAGGCAACGGTTGTTGTGCTTGGCATTACCTTTAAGGAAAACTGCCCTGATACTAGAAATAGCAAGGTCGTGGACATTATTAATCGTCTCAAAGAATATGAAATCACTCCTGTGGTTACCGATAGTTGGGCAGACCCTGCTGTTGCTAAGCAGGAATACGGTGTTGATCTTGTAAAGTTTGAAGATCTTCCAAAGGCAGATTGCGTAATAGTTGCTGTAGGGCATAATGAGTTTAGAAACATGTCTGTCATGCAGCTGAAGAAGCTATTCAAATCAGAGCTTAAGGACGAAGAAAAAGTTCTTGTGGATGTGAAGAGTTTGTACAGAATGGATGAACTCAAGGCGTCTGGCATGAGATTCTGGAGACTGTAATGAATTGAATGGAAAAGGAATGTAATTATGGCTGTTTTACCTTCAATAAATATAAAGACAATAAATGAAAATTATGATTTTCTTATTAATGGAGTTAGTTATATTGGCTCGCCTATTAATAATACCGTAATGTATATTTCAAAAAAAATTGAGGATAAAATCTACGCATTATCAACTTGCGAAGAATGCTTAGTATTCGCAGAGAGTAATATATCAATTCCGAAAGAGCTGACAGAAAAAAACTGCTTTGTGCTTTCAAACAATCCTCAGTTGGATTATGTGAAATTTGTTTCAAAATTTTCGGAGATTATTCGTAAAAATAATCGTAAGAGAAAATATTCTATCGATAAAAGCACTGGTATATGTATAGGAGAAAATGTTGCAATAGGAGAAAATGCTTACATAGAACCTGGGGCATTTATTGATCATGATGTCGTTATTGGAGATAGGGCATTTATTGGGGCAAATTCGATTATACGTAATGCAAGAATCGGAAATGATTTTTCTTGTGGTGAAAAGACATTAATTGGTTCAGAAAGCTTTAATTTTGCCAAAAACGAATGTGGTGAACCGATTAAAATTCCATCATTAGGGACCATTGAAATTGGTAATAATGTCGATATTGGGCCAGGTGCATTAGTATCTCTTGCTGCTACCAGCGTGACAAAAATTGATGATTTCGTAAAATTAGATGCAGGTGTAGTAGTCGGACACGATTCTCATATTTCATATTGTGTTGAAATTGCTGCCAATTCAAACCTTGCCGGTTATGTAAATGTCGGAAAGAATACTTTCGTTTCTTTGGGGGTTATTGTCAAAAATAGAATAAATATTGGAGAAAATTGTTATATTGGCATTGGATCCGTGGTAGTAAAGGATGTGCCAGATAATGATAAAGTGTTTGGAGTACCGGCACGAAAATTAAGAGTTTAATATAAGAGGGTAGCAATAAAATGATAAGCAATGTTCTTGAGTGGCTTGAAGAACAAGCTAAAAGATTTCCAGATAAGGTAATATATGAATCCTTGGATGAATCAGTTTCCACATCCGAGTTGCGTGATAATGCACGTAAAATAGGGTCTGGAATCCTGCAATATCAATCGAAGACTCCGATTGCGACTTTTTTAGATCGTGATATAAGATGCATAGAATCATATCTAGGGATTGTTTATTCAGGTCATGCATATGCCCCTATAGATTCACTGTTACCAGATGATCGTATAATAAACATTTTAAAGGTATTATCGCCGGAAATTATTGTAACAAATTCGAAATGGACTGAGAAAGTAAATGCATTAGTATCTCAATTAGGCTATGAATGCAATGTGCTGAAGTATGAAGATTTACTCTGCACAGATGTGAATTCAGAAAAATTGATTAGTATTCAACAATCATTTGTAGCCACAGATCCATTGTATGTGATATTTACATCAGGATCAAGTGGCATTCCGAAAGGCGTTATCACATCTCATGGATCATTAATAAACTATATAGAAGCATATTCAGAGATGATGAATATTGATGAACAAGATCGATTAGGAAATCAATCACCACTGGATTATATTGCTGCAATACGAGATATATATGTTCCTTTATATAAAGGGTCATACACGTATATCATCCCGAAAGAATATTTTATGCAACCTAGAAAGCTAGTTGAATGTCTAAACAAAAAAAGAATCACATGCGTAGGGTGGAGTGCTTCTGCTCTAGTAGTCCTTTCTAAGTTAAAGATATTTAAGGAAGAACCGCTAAAATATCTAAAAAAAATATGCTTTTCAGGATCAGTTATTCCTAATTTCGTTTTAAATGAGTGGCAGACAAATTTGCCCAATTCGACTTTTGTGAATCAATATGGTCCAACAGAAGCAACGGCATCATGTACATATTTTAAACTTGACCATGTTGTCAACCTGGATGAACAAATTCCTATCGGGCAACCATATAAGAATTATAAGGTGTTTTTATTAGAGGACGATGGCAAAATATGTTCTAGTGGAGAAATGGGTGAAATATGTGTTGGCGGACCAGTTCTTGCTTTGGGATATTATGGAGACTCTGAACGTACGAAGAAGTCATTCATTCAGAATCCGACACAGCATAACTATATTGACTTGATTTATAAAACGGGAGATTTTGGTGTATACAATTCTCAAGGTAATCTCGAATTTATTGGACGAAAAGACAGGCAAATTAAATATTTGGGGCATAGAGTAGAACTGGATGAAGTTGAATGCGCGGCTTTAAAAAATACACATATATATGAGGCAGCAGTTATTTTCGACAATGAAAAAGAGGTCATCTATTTGTTTTATGTTGGTGATGAAGAAAAAAAAGATTTAATATTAGATCTCAGAAAACAGATACCAAGTTTTATGGTTCCGAGAAAAGTTATTAAACTTGATGAAATACCAAAACTCCCAAATGGCAAAGTAGATTACAAGTTCTTGGCAAGTAAGAAGGAGGAATTAGAATGAAAGAGAAAGTAAAAAACATTTTGCTTGATGTAAGACCAGAATTGGATTTTGACACTGAACAGTATTTAGTTAGTGACGGAATATTTGAATCTGTAGATATTATTACATTAGTTGCAGAACTGGAAGATGAATTCAGTATTTCAATTGAACCGGATTTAATGGTGGCCGATAACTTTGATTCATTAGATAAGATTACAAATATGGTTGCTAAGTTAGTTAGTGATACACAGTGATTGATAGAGGATTGTTTTATGACCCCTTGCTATATCTATAACATTAAAGAATTGAACGATAGAATTAGTTCAATAATTAGGATATTTAACAATATACCTTTGACGTATTCAATCAAGGCTAATGCTTTTTTAATTGAATATCTACCGAATGAAGTGTCACATATTGAAGCATGTAGCCCAGGTGAGCTGTCAATTTGTATTCGAAAAAAAATAAATCCAGAGAAAATTATTTATTCTGGAGTCATGAAAGAATATCAAGATATAAAAAGGGCTATTGAATATGGGGTGGATATTGTAACAATAGAAAGCTATCGGCAGTATGAACTCGTAAAAAAAATTGCTGAGGAAGAAAAAAAGATAGTTTCTATTATATTACGGTTGACTAGTGGAAATCAATTTGGAATGGATATTGATGCAATAAGTGATGTCCTTGGCGATGCTATAATTGATAAATATATCATCGTGAAGGGCTATCACTATTATTCTGGCACACAAAAAAATAAAAAAAGTGAGTTCGAAAAGGATTTGTGTGATTTAGAGAGCATCATTTCCACAATGCATAATCAATACAACTTCTTTCCGGATTTAGTAGAATATGGGCCAGGGATTGCTGTTGATTATTTTAGAGAACCATATGAAGATGTTGATATTTCCACAATGCAAATAGCGTCTTCCGTAGTTTCTGAGTTTGCAAGTAAATATCCTTTGACAATTGAAATGGGTAGATGCATTGCCGCTACTTGCGGAAGATATGAAACTAGTGTTATGGATATTAAGAAGAATAAGGACATCAAATATGTAATAGTTGATGGTGGTATTCATCATGTTAAGTACTATAAACAAATAATGAGCATGAATAAACCACCAATAAAGCAAGATCCAATAAGAGGGAGCAAAACAGAGAAGTATACAATTTGTGGAAGTCTTTGTACGACTGCAGATGTAATGGTGCGGGAGCAACTACTCCAAGAATTAGAAATAGGAGATAAACTTATTTTTGATCGTGTAGGAGCTTACTCAATAAGTGAATCAGCCAGTTTATTCCTTTCACGGGAAATGCCATCGGTATATATCGAGGATATTAATGGAAATATAAATATGTTGCGTGAACCGATTCCAACAGAGAAAATTAATTGCCCATAATAAGGAAAAAAGCTATGAATAATTTTAGATACATTTCTGAAAATGATCAAATAAGTAATGGCCTATTCGATTTATCTGAATGCGTGCATACTATGGAAGATATGTTTTCCGTATTTACAGCGGGTGATTATGTCATGGGAGGAATAAATAAACAATCTCATGGGATGAGCATTCATTTTCCGAGTGGGGGAGACTGTCCGAAAACTAGATAATATCAAAATACTATAATAAATGGTTTAAAATCTACATATTGTGGCTTGGAGTATTGGTAAATGTATATTGAAAATTGGCAAAAATCCGCATAAAATCG
>Ga0256406_1004309_pt1 | contig 16491 bp, 10 predicted proteins | sample RumenRJG_03DNA_FD_185986 | JGI IMG/M metagenome (GOLD analysis project Ga0256406, IMG submission 185986) | Bovine rumen microbial communities from Lethbridge, Alberta, Canada - RJG_03 | ecosystem: Host-associated > Mammals > Digestive system > Stomach > Rumen | place: Canada: Alberta | collected... | reverse complement strand
TCTGGGACGATCACCGCAACAAGCTCATCCTGCTTGCCCTGCTTGAGCCCAAAGTGGCCACCGATATTATCCGCTCCATCACCGACAAGGGTGAGAAGCAAGGTGGCTATATGCCCACCTTCTTCCACGGCGACCATGCCTCCACCTTCGTTGCCGGATGCTATCTGCGCGGACTGCGCGGTTTCGACCTTGAGGCCGCCTACAGACTACTTTGCAACAACGCCTTCAGACCGGGTAAGGGGGGACGCCCCTACCTCGACGAATACCTCCGCCAGGGGTGGATAGCCGAGAAGGACACCACTAACGTGCCCTACTACGACGAATACAAGGCTGCCGTGACCAAGACCCTGGAATATGCCTACGACGACTATGCCACGGCACTCATCGCAAAGGTACTCGGTCACAAGGCTGACTACAAGGAGCTGATGCGCAGGGCAGGCAACTACAGGAACGTGTTCGACGCTACAACAGGATTCTACCGTGGACGGACTGCCAACGGCAAGTTTGTCAGACAGTTCGACCCCTACTATCCCTATTTCGCCTACCAGTTCCGTGAGGCCAATGCATGGCAGGAGCTCTTCTACGCACCCCATGATCCCGAGGGTGTGGTGAAACTCTACCCCAGCAAGAAGGCAGTCGAGACAAAGCTCGACTCACTTTTCAACGAGCCTTGGCGGGGCTATGAGGTGGAGAACCTCACCGGCTTCATCGGCAACTACTGTCATGGCAACCAGCCCGGTCACAGCCAACCCTACATGTACTACTTCGTAGGGGAGCAGCCTAAGGCACAATGCGTCCTTGACAGCATCATGAACCACTACTACGACATGGGCGACGAGCACCTGGCTCTGGCAGGGATGGACGACGCTGGCGAGATGTCGGCCTGGTATGTCTTCAATGCACTCGGAATGTATACCTACTCACCAGCAGACCCGCAGTACATCGTCACGGTTCCGCTCTTTCCACAGGCTACTGTCACCTGGGGTAACGGCAAGAAACTAGTCATCTCCAGGGAAGGAACAGGACGGAGAATAGAAAACATCAACTGTAACGGCCATAAACTGAAGGGATATTTTTTGCCTCACAATGAAATTACCCTTGGTGGAAAACTGACCATCAAGACAGTAAAAGAGGATCCAAAGGACACCCCCTTTCATTGACAATTCTTTATAACCGTCTGTTTTGATAAGGCTTCGCCGCACAATCATCGATATAGATGAGGTACGACGAAGCCTTACATTACAAAAGAAGAACATAGTACGGCCACAAAGTGTGCTACTCGGTTCTTGAAGACAAGCTCGAGTGCAAGAAAGTGTCATTCTCTTACATCTTTATTACAAGAATAAAAAAGCTGTCGTTTTTCTTTTATATATGCTTCGTTTTTATTACCTTTGCATCAACTCTATATAGAAACAGCCCGCATGACTAATACCGCTGTGAAACTTCGGAGAAAGTCTCTGTCAGGCTTTCAACAGAAAAGAGAGGAAAGAAACATCAATCAAAGAAGCATATGAAAAAACTCCTTACTACACTGCTTTTGGTGCTGCTCGCAACTGTCACTGCGAAGGCCGTACCGGCTTATCCAGGACTGTTAAAAGTGAGACAGCCCGACGGGACCTTACTGACCGTGAGACTCGTCGGAGACGAATTTCTTAATTTCTACACAACGGCCGACGGCTACAGCATTGTCAAGAATGAGAGCGGAGCCTTCGTCTATGCCACTCTTGCCGACGGCAAATTCGCCCCATCCTCACAACTGGCTCACGATGTCAATGGCAGAGCAGCGGCAGAGCGGACCTTCGTCAGCCGACTGGACAAGGGGCTTGCTCCGACAATGACGGCTCAGCAGCAACTCCTAAAGGCCTCGGCCATGAAAACTCTCGGCAGCCGCCAGCCTTTGAAAGCCTCACGCTACGACTACAAGAAATTCAGGGGACTCGTTATCCTCGTCAACTACACGGACAGGAAGTTCACCTACCCCGTGGAAGTCATCGACAGCATGATTAACGAGGAAGGGTTCAAAGGGTTCTACAACCACGACTCCATACCGCAGTGGCAAGCTTGCACAGGCTCTGTGCACGACTATTTCGAAGCCAGTTCCGCTGGACAATTCAAGCCACATTTCGATGTCATCGGCCCCATTGAATCTGGAAAGAAGAGCACTTACGTCAATCAGACAAGCAGTGCCTCAACCCTCTTCAAAGCCGTACTCGACTCTGCCAACGCGCAGATTGACTACAGTAAGTACGATGCTGACGGTGACGGCGTCGTGGACATGGTGTTTTTCCTCGTCGCCGGACCGGGTGCCCACTACAACGGCGGAATGCTGCTCTGGCCCCATGCCTCAACGCTGACAGGTAAAACTCTCGACGGTGTTAGCTTTGGCCGCTATGCCTGCTCGGTGGAGCTCCGCGGTCTGGAAGACCTGAGCCAATACCCCTCCCTTGCCGACGACCCGGAATTCAAACTTGATTTGGATGGCGTGGGCACTATCTGTCATGAGTTCAGTCACGTTTTAGGGCTTCGCGATGAATATGATACCAACTATTCCACTTATGGTAAATGTGCCCACCCTGGTGATTGGTCACTGATGGCAAATGGCTGCTACCTGAATCTGGGCCGCACACCCTGTTCCTACTCTCTCTTCGAACGCTATCAGGCCGGATTTACCACTCCCGCCGTCATCGACGCCACGGGCAACTACACTGTCAGCCCCATCCTGCAAAGCAACAGTGGCTACCGTATCAACACTCTGCAAGACAATGAATACTTCCTTCTTGAGAACAGGCAGAAAAACAGTTGGGACGAATATCTTCCTGGACACGGCATGCTGATTTTCAGGGTGGATTCTACCGACGCAACGGTATGGGCGAACAACACCGTGAACGCCAATGCCTCTCACCCCTACTACGAACTCCTTAGAGCGGGCGGCGACACTGAGAACCCATCGACGACCAGCAGTGCATCCAAGCTTCTTGACACTGACCACGATCCCTTCCCTGGAACAATGGGCATCACCTCCATTGACAATACCACTACGCCAAGTCTGAAAACATGGGCTGGCATAGAGAACGACATTTCACTCTCCGACATCAGTGAGAATGAGGGCATCATCTCGTTCTCTGCCACGAAGAGGGATATCAAACAAATCGTAGAGGACTTCGAGAAGATAGGTCCCATCGATACCGACACCACCGGCGTGACAGGTAGCTTCACTACCTGGGACTTCGAGCGAACTGGAGTAGCCGTAGCCGACTCTGCCACATCAGCCTATATCCACGGCAGCCATGCTGCACGATTCTACCGAAAAGGGACTCTGACATCGGACAAGCTCAACTACGCTCTGAGCCTTCTGAAGTTCACCGTCAGTAATCCTACTTCATCGCCTTCTTACTTCCGTGCCTTTGCCAGTACTGACGACGGAGCTTCATGGACCACGTTGAAAACCCTTACCGGCGCTTCGAACATGAGAGTTGCCGCTGGAGACAAGGGCAATTTAGTGTTCAAAGTCGGCACCACCACTCCTGCCCGTATCCGCATTGAGGAGTTCAGCGGCAACTCATCGGAGCCACTCTACGTTGACAACATCGCACTGGAATATGACTCACTTATCACGACTGGCATAACGGAACTAAAGACGGTCAATGCTTCTACGGCTGTAATCCGTCACGGCATCTACGATCTCCAGGGGCGTAAGATTACGGACAGCAGCAAGCTTTCCGGTCAACTTCCCAAAGGCATTTATATTATTGACGGACGGAAACAAGTGGTGAAGTAACCCACTTCCACTAACTTCAAAAGCGGCAGGACTGAGAATCAGACAGTCCTGCCGCTTTTGCTATTCTTCCGCAGAGTTAGTTCATGAAATAAGTGTGTACGCTTGTTCCCTGAGCCGACGGCAAATAGTTGACACCCCACCAGCACATCTGCAAGAGAACGAAGTTGATTAGGAGCACGACCAATGCGAGCCTTACATGGGAGCGACGCTTCAGCCGCAGATGGATATATACAAGGTAAGCCAGCCAGGTTGCAGCGGCCCACGTCTCTTTAGGGTCCCACGCCCAATAGTCGCCCCATGCATCCTTAGCCCATACAGCACCAAAAAGAATGCCGATGGTGAGAAAAGCCCATCCTAAGGAGACAAGATTGTCGCAAGCAGCAAGCTCGCCATCCTTATCTGACTGTCTTGGAGAAAACAGAATCCACAAGGCCATGAGGAAAGCAGCTCCGAGCAGAGCATAGGCAAACATGTAGACGATGACATGAGGAGCGAACCATGGACTCTGCAAGGCTGGCATGAGTGCCTTACTATGAATCTCGGGCTTGAAAAGATTTACGCAGATGAAAACAGCCGAAAGCACCGTGCTGAAGCTCAGAATCCATTTGTAATGCCAACGACCATAGACAAGAAGGCCGGCTAAAGGCAGGAAGAAAGAGTACCAGAGGCGCGTCTCACCCATCGTACGCATAGGTGGCCGTTCGAGTGCCACCCAGAGACTGACAATATAGGCAAAGAACACCAGCAATCCTACTACCGTTGACAGTACGGCTACCCTATGGCGGTCTTTCCAAGCTGCTACAGCACCCAGTGCCCAACATATCACGGCACCCAAGGCAAAGGCGACAAAATAGTTCCAAATCATACTGCTTCCTCCTTATCCTTCCTTTCCCGCGACACAAAAAGCATCAGAACGGCGCCCAAGAACAACAATGCAACACCAAAGTAGACGGCAGGCAGCCAAGGGTCACGAACCAATTCGAAGACACTCATCCGGCTCCACTTACCCATACTCTCGTCATAACTTGTCTGGTAAATCTTCCAATCACCTATGGTTACCGGATGATTGACCTCCACTTTGGCCCGCAGGCTTCGGCCTTCCTTGGTATAGACATTGATATCAGACAGATAACAGGCTGGTTCGCGATCGGGCATAACCAACTCCTCGGAAGGCGAAAGCCTGAGTGGTACATACGGGAAAAGATAGCTACCACAGCTCACCCAGCCCCTCTTCACGTTCTTCCCCTTCTTAGCCTCTACAAGCAGAGCAGTGGCGGCACCTCGTTCTGAATAAGGCTCAAAACCACGTTCACTGAGCTTCATGCCCCCTGCGTCCATCCCGATATGACTCATCATGTCTTCGGGCATACGTCCTATCATGGCAGCCATTCCCTTGGGCAGAGCATTGTCTATACGCTTCAGCACGCTCACCGTCCAGCCCTGCATCTGTGCTTTCGAGAAGTCCTTGTCGATAGTCACCACAACGGGCTTCTGCTTCGACAAACTATCAGCAATCATCAGCTTGGGCGGGTATTCCTCAATAGTAAAGCGGTTAAGTTCAATTGCAATGGGAAGTTCCCTTACGTTTTGAAACTCATCAAGGGCCCTCCACTCAGGCTGGTGCTCCAGACAGTACATCTTCAAGTGCTCCTTGTCGGCAGAACCTAAAGTAGCACAAACAAGGGCAAAGAAGAGACCACAATGCGACAGAAACGAGGGAAGAGCCTTCAGACTGAAATGCGCCAGTTGACGGACAGCCACACTGCCCACGATGATACTCATCCAAAGATACACCAGCACGAAAGGCCAGAAACGCAGCATTCGCGTCAATCCAAGGACATCGGCAGCCGGACGTCCGGAAGCGACCTGCCTCACCAGTCCCATGACTACGGTAAGGAAAGCGGCAGCTGCAATTGCAGGCACAGCGGCCTGTACTGTCGTAAGAAAGCGGCAGAAATAACTCTGCCGCCGAAGCAGGAAAGCTCCTGTTATAAGAAAAATGAAAAGAAAGAAAGCTACTACATTGGCCGGCCAGCGTAGGAGTTCCCACGTAACGGAGCCTGCAGTGAACTGAAGAAGCAGGCCGGTGGCGAGGAGTCCCGCCACCACAGCCGTTCCCTCAGCATAGCCCCAGGGTTTATGCCACATCGCAGTTTGTTTTAGCCATTACTACAGAGGTTGTGTGATGAACCGATGATTCTTGCGCGCCGTTTCAATCCACTTTGGCACCACCGTGTCGAGGAAGGTCTGCTTACGACTCTTGAGCTGCTTCATGTCGAGTCCGATATATGCCTGGGCCTTAGCCTTTGTCGATATATCGGGCAGAGGCACGTTGCCTGTAAAACCGTGACGTGCCAACACCTTAGCAGTCTGTAGCCGAGCCTGCTGAGCGTAGTCGAGGGCAAGCGCAAGCAGTCGCGTCACCTCCTGCGGAGCATGGAAACTGGCACCATGGCTGGCCACAGCATAGTCCCAACGCCACTGGCTCTTGCGAATGGCTAAGAGTACTGGAGCCATCTCCTTCTCTGTAGCTCCCTTGTCCCAGGCGAATTTGGCCTCTATGTGTGCGGCAGCCAGCTCCTTCTCCACCCTATGACGTATCTGGAGGCATTTCTCCTGACGCTCGTAGACATTCTGACGGAGTGTCTCTGCATCCTGACGGTGGCAGGTCTGACAGGTTCGGTCGATATTGGCCAGAGGGCTCACGATATGGTGGTCAGTAAACTTCACGCCCCCTTCCTGCTTGTAAGGCATGTGGCAGTCGGCACAGCTCACGCCACGTTGTCCATGGATACCCTGCTTAAAGAGCTCATAGCCCGGGTGTTGAGCCTTTAGAATCTTGGCCCGTGAGAGCGGGTTGATATAGTCGTAGAAACCTATGCTGTCGTAATAGGCTTCAGCAGCCTCGCAGGTGAGTCCCTTGTCTTGTGGGAACTTGAGGTACTGATGGTTGTCTTTCTCGAAGTAATATTCGGTATGACACTGTGCGCAAACGAGCGAGCGCATCTCCTGATGACTGGCCTTGTTGACATCCTTTCCGGCTCGCTGCCAGGCCTCGTAGAGAGCGGGGCGCGCCGGACGCAGGTCCATCGTACGTGCGTCATGGCAGTCAGAGCAGCCCACCGAGTTCATGACTTCACTCCCCCAGTCACTCCATTTAGCACCGTAGAAAGCGTTGAGTCCTTTCTCACGCATGAGTCGTGGCACGTCGGGGCCCTTGCAGGTCCAGCAGGTTCCCGGCTGCATATCTCCGTCTCCATCGACACCGGGATTACCGGTACGGAGAATCTTCCTCAAGTCTTCTATGCAATGACGGTGGCCCCGCGGTGTATTGTAGTCGCGCGCAAAGGCATAGCCATCCCACAGGATTACCATCTCAGGGTGCTCAGCGAGCACATCCTGTTCTTGTGAGGAGTTGTATTTGCTTCTGAAGGTAGTGTCCTCGGTCTGCGCCCAAGTCTGGTACTCACGTGGGAAGTCCTCGGCGAACTTCTCGTTCTGTGCCACAATGGAGTCAGTCATAGGCGTTCGCCTGTTATTGAAGACGCTTGCCACTTCAGCCCTGCGCTCCAGCATGGAGGAGCAGAGCAGGCCCAGCAGGAAGACGATGACCATTGCACCGCCAAAGAGGAGCCATCCTTGCCATTTCTTTAGTTGTCGTGCCATATTGCTGATTTTTCTGATTTCGATTTAAGTTATTTCGGTCTTTATATTCTCAGTGCCCGAGCATCTTCTGTAGCCACGCAGGAACAGGTGAGGGCGGTATGGGCACCTGCGTCTCGGCCCACGGCGTTGAGCTCAACGAGTTGACACCGCCATGGGGTACATTGCGGTGGCAGTCCCAACAGGCCATTCCCTGTCCTCGCTTGGCTTCCATGAAGTCAATACGTCCGGTCTTGACGAACTCAGTATTAAGTTGTCTGTGGCATCTGATACAGTTGTCCATGATGACCTCGGCACTTGGATCCTCGGCCTTAATGGACTGGTGCTCACTTCGTGTCACAAAGTAGGCTACGTGCTTCATGCCGTCGAGCCCTTTAAAAAGGTAATGGGAGGCAATGTTGCCGTTGGGCACGTGGCAGTCGTTGCATGTGGCATCACGGCCATGAGAGGAATGCGACCATGTAGCATAGTAAGGAGCCATGATGTGGCAGTTCACACAGGCAGCAGGGTCGTCGCCGGCTATGTACGTGTGCATCCTGAGCAGATAGAGGAACAGCACGCCCAGACCCGTGATGACACCGGCCAATACGAGCAAAGCTACCTTCTGAGGGTAACTGAAGCAGTCTTTGAGAGATTTAATCTTATTCAGGCGCACGTGGCAATTCAATTTGAGGTTTTTATATTGCCCCAAAATTATAAAAAGAAAATTAAACCACTTGTAAAGAAATTCAAAAATATAAGCAAGGCCCCTTTTTTTAACATTACCGTTACTACAATGTGTGTCTTCTGCTGTTACATAGTCAAACAATTGTCATCCATTTGGCACAATAATAATGGTCAAACATATGTCAGCCAATTGGACGACATATTTGACACCGATAAGCATCTTCCTACAGACTGATTACATCAGATATATGTGATTATTCAAGTTCCGAAAGTGTGTTATCCACTGCAGACAGAGGAAAAGTAGCATTAGCTGGTACCCGATGGGAAAGGATTGAAGGAAATCCGATGGATTCAAAACTGTTTTTACTGCTTGGTGTAGTATGTGGACTGCCATGAGAGCACAGACTGCAAGGAACCCATTTACGGAAGTTAGATAGCTGAAATCACATTGCACACTTGTTTGAATTCGGCCCAAAAAAGCGTATCAAAAATCAAAGGTCTCAAGAAAGTTTGTAAAGAAAAAGAAACGCGAAAGTGCCAAAATACGGGCATATTTTGAAGCAAGACTTACTTTGCTCCCAAATACGCAAAAATAGAGAAGGTTTGTAATTGCTTGCATATTAGTCGTTTACGTTTTAACATGCCTGTTAGGAGCCCTTAAAACCGCTTAAAAAGGCCCGAAAAAGCCCTATTTTGGCCTTGTAAAACATATACTTTTAGCCCCTCGAAGTACTATCTCGAGGCGCTCGAGGTACTTCGACGAGGCCCTCGAGGTCCGATCTCGAGCGAAAAGTGCTCAAAAAAGGCTCTCAAAGCACTCGGACTTTCTCTATTTCGAGATTTTCATTTGTAAAGGATTCGGTTAGCGTTAGCATTATTTAACGCCCATTTTTCCGTATCAAAAATCAAAGTTTTCCATTGCACACTCTCTTTATTTGGAGCTCTCCTGCCTCGGCAAAATTCGGTGTCTAACAGCGAGACACTACCACTCTGAAAGAGTATAACCGCTTGCGAAACTTGAACGTGATTATTTCTTCCGAAACTTGAATTACCGTTATTCCTAATACTTGCCTGGACATAATTGAAGAGAGATTTCTTGGACGCATCTCTCTCATTTTCGGCTTTTCCTTTCTTATGGACTACACCTACCTCGTATCATAATTACCGGAGCTGATTTGCTGTCCAAAATAAGTAGGTTCTCAACAACACTCGTTCTTTGCAATCAGGTCATTCAGCAATTTCATCGCCTCTGCTCTGGCCGGTTTACCAGTGGGTGTCAAGGGGATATGGTCCACGTGCACTGTCTCACGGGGCCTCCAGTATCGCGGCAAGATCCGCTCACATACCTGTCTGACTGCCACAATATCATCGTCTTCGGTGAGAAGCACAGCAGCCTCCCCGAACTTTCTATCGGGACGTTTTGTCAGCAGGAAAGGTTTGCGCAGCACAGGCTCCAAGAGCGTTTCGACTTCCTCAGTCTGAATCTTGATACCTCCGCTACAGATAACATTGTCGAGCCTTCCGAGGATGCGGAACCGACAACTACCATCATCCTCCCTCACCAATTCAGCGCGGTCGCGGGTGACCAAGGTCTGAGGACAGACAAGTGGAGCATTGATGACGAGACAGCCGTCGGCATTTAGCTGGAGCTCCACCGAAGAAAACGGACGATACCAGTCGCTGGCCTCGGGGCCACTGAGCCTGCGGAGTGCTATGTGCGAGAGGGTTTCCGTCATGCCATAAGTGCTCCACACTGCATGGGGGAACGAGACCAAGGCCTCGCGCAGTCCCGCATCTATGGCTCCGCCCCCAATGATGAGGTTACCTATGGCGCGCAGTCGCTCTCGCTCACTGGGCACCTGCAACGAGTTGAAGACTTGCAAGGGGACCATAGCCGCGAAGTCGGGAACGCAGTCGGGAGGTAGTTCTGCCAGAGGATGCCCCGATGGCTTCACACTGATAAGCCTCAGACTACGCTCCAGACTGCGCACTACCATCATCTTGCCAGCTATATAATCGAGGGGCATACAGAGCAGTGCCGACTGCCCGGAGCTCAGTCCCAGAAAGTCACAGGTAATACGTGCCGAGTTGAGCATCCGCTTCTTTTCCACCCTCAGAGGCTTAGGTCTGCCCGTGGAGCCACTGGTGTGTACGAGCAATGTGGGGCTATCGTCATACCATTCATTAAGGAACTCCTCTAATGTCATCATATTCGTTCTTTTTCATGCGAAAGTAATAAAAAGCTGCGACTCAGCGGTGCCGGGACGTCAAAAATATGTAACTTTGCCCCTATAACACCTAAGACAACCACACAATATGAGGGAATGGAAAAAGATTGAAGGCTTCGACTTCAAGGAAATCCTCTTTGAGGAGTATCATCACATTGCAAAGATTACCATCAACCGGCCACGCTGGCGCAATGCCTTCACGCCGCTCACCGTCTACGAGATGTCGCAGGCTTTCAGCTATTGCCGCGAGTGCACCGATATCAGAGTCGTCATACTCACGGGTGCCGGTGACAAGGCTTTCTGCTCGGGCGGCGACATGCATGTCAAAGGGCGCGGAGGCTACGTGGGCAGTGACGGTGTGCCCAGACTCAATGTGCTCGACGTTCAGATGCAAATCCGCCGGCTGCCGAAACCTGTCATTGCTATGGTCAACGGCTACGCCATCGGGGGCGGACATGTACTGCACGTGGTATGCGACCTCACCATCGCTTCCGAGAATGCCCGGTTTGGCCAGACAGGACCTAAGGTAGGAAGCTTTGATGCCGGTTTCGGAGCTTCCTACTTAGCGAGAATCGTGGGACAGAAGAAGGCACGGGAGATATGGTTTCTCTGTCGCCAATACTCTGCTCAGGAGGCCGAGCAAATGGGACTTGTCAACAAAGTAGTGCCCCTGGAACAGCTTGAAGACGAGTGCGTGGCCTGGGCCGAGACCATGATGGAGCGCAGTCCTCTGGCTCTGCGCATGATGAAGGCCGGATTCAATGCCGAGCTCGACGGACAGGCGGGCATTCAAGAACTGGCTGGCGATGCCACCATGCTCTACTACACTCTCGACGAGGCACAGGAAGGCGGACGGGCTTTCCTCGAAAAGCGCAAACCAAACTTCGACAAATACCCGCAGTTCCCCTAAGAAGAGCTGGAAAGAACGATACACAATCGAGCACATTAGAAATCCCGCCATATCCTTGCGGACATGGCGGGATAACAATAATAGGTATACCCTGGAAAACTATTTCACTACAATCTTTCTTACTTTCGACGAACTCTTGACGATGTAGGTACCCGTGCGGAGTGTCTTGAGAGCCTCCTGCTCACTATTGTAGGAACCGATTAGCATACCGTCAAGCGAATATATCCTGCAAGCACCATCTGACGTTTGCACTTCGTTAATGCCGGTAGTAGACGAGAGTGTGAATCCGAACGACCTTAATGAATAAGTTGTTATAGCTTCGCCCGACGTTGTGTTAGTAGCTCCTGAAGGCAGTATTCCGAAGTAGTAGACTCCGGTTTCAGGTATTTCATACACACCGTTGGCTGTCTTAGAACTACCTGTCAAGTCACTACCCTTCACGATTTCCACATTGAAACTGTCGGGATTGTCGACACGAGCCACGTAGACACTCATGGAGATGTCGGCTTTCTCTTCGTCTGAGAACAGATTAGGATTATCGATACCAATGCTGTAACCCAATGAGAGGTTCACCTTTGCACCCTTCTCGAACTCGAAAGCAGGCGAAACCATCATGCCCGGCAACTCCGTTGCAGCCAACTGAGCTTGGGCAAGCTGTTGAACAACGAGCACGCTTGCGTCGTCCGTCGAAGTTTTCCACTGTTGGAACTGTGTCGACGGGTCGTAGTGATACCACTCGTCGGCCTTGTTCTTGAAGTCGGCCTCATAGCTGCTGACCTTCTGTCCCGTGGTGACGGGCGCGTTGATAGCAAACTGATCCATGTAGAGAACGCCCATACGCGTGGTCGAAGTGCACTTGATACCGAGATAGTACTCACCATCTTGTGCCACTGTAAATGAGGCAATGGCTTTGCGATAGCGCTTATCAGGAGCCACCAATGCTGTGTCGGTGTTGAACAAAAGCTGCGTCATCGAGTCGGGATTGCAAGCTGTACCGAGATAAACCGCAAACTTCTGGCCGTAAGTAGTAGTCTTCTTTCCGTTCAGGAAAGTACGGTAGAAGAAACTCAAATCGTACGTTCCGGCCGGAATCTGAATGCATCCGGAGTAAGCCCAGTCACCACCTGAGGCAGCAGCCTTGCTATGACTGATGGCACCCGTACCGTTATAAGCAGCCGCTGAAGAGCTGAACTCACCCGTGCGCCAACCGCCATTCAGCTTCCATTGGCTCCGGTTTACAGTGCTGTCAAGGTCCTCAGAATAGGGCAGTGTAGCGTTTGCATAATAGGTTACCGATGCGAAGCCCCACTTGTTGTTGAATGACTCTGCGTCGTTAGCCGCAACTGCCTCCACACTAATACTGTAGTTACCCGGCTTCGTGAATAATGCGGGAAGCGGACAACTTGTACTGAAGGTCTCGCCTGGCTGCAATGAGGCATCGAGCACAGCCGTCGAGGCCACTGCACCATTCACCATGAAGTTCAGCTTCACCCCATCAATGGTAGTGGCACCTCGGTTCTGAAGAGCCACGCTCACGGTATCGTTGCTCATGTTGAAGTCGCTAACGGCGGTATGAGAGGCTGTTGTGATAGCCAGATCGGGATAGCCGTCAAGCCGGACATCGTCCAACACGATGTCATGCCCCATACCCACATTGTGGAAAGCCACGTAGTAGAGACCCGGCTCTGCGATGTCGACAGTGGCAAAGCCCTGATTATATACATTGACGTTGGCATTTGTGAGGGTGTCGATGGTTAAAGGCTTTAGCTGCTGCAGCTCGCTCGGCGTGCCTGCCTTTGCCACATAGGCCTCCAAGCCCGTTATCGCACCTGTCTGGGCTGCGTTGAATGTAGACACATAGAAGAAGGAAAGACGCTGCTTTCCGGTCGCCGTAACATTGATGGCAGGCGAAATGAGCCAGTCGTCATGTTCTATACCCGAGGCACTGCTGATATAGGCAGCATGCGTTCCGTTCTTGGCATAGTTCAACTGTCCCTTCACCACACCAGTCATCATCCAGTAAATCGGGTCAGCATCCGCATTGTAGGTGTTCCAGGCTTTCCATGTGGCAGTATCCTCGAAGGTCTCCTGATAGGGATAAGCCTTGGGCTGATAGACATACACACTCTTCTCGACCGACTCAGTCTGCACCTTCACCTCCAGGGTATGCTCGCCGTCAGAAAGGTTGAGCGTCTTGTCAAAGGTGTAGTCTGCGGTTTTTCCGGATGCAATGTCGGGCAGCGTTCCCTCAGCCTGTACCGCTCCGTCGACCACCAACTGAGCCTTCAGTCCCTGTGCTGTCTCACTTCCGTAGTTGGCAAACTTGGTTGTGACAGTCATCGACTCACCCGAGACATGTGATGAAAGAAGCGGACTGGTGATGGCTGTAGGCATCACTTCCACAGCCTCCGGCGTGAAGAAGCTGATGTTGTCCACAAGAAGCTGAGTACTGAAACCGCTGTTTATCGACAGGCTCACCCTGTAGTCTTTACCCTCCGGCACGTCCAGTACGGTTTGGGTTGTATGGTAGTCATCCGACGAGGCAAAGTCCATGGTCTGTGTGAGAACCTTCGTACCGGCAGTGTCAAGAAGCTGAATCGTCATCGTGCCGTTGGCAAGGCTCTTGGAGTCGATTGTAAAGCCCACCTTACCCTTAGGCAGAGGAATCCAGCCGCTCACAAGCTCACTGGTCCCGGCCGGAGGTGTGATGTAGCTCCAAGCGTGAATGTTCTGATTATCATTGTCAATGTAGTTCCAGCCATATACAATGCCCTGGCGCACCATCGAATAACTGCTTTCCCAGTCGCTGTTGGCAGAGGTCCGCGACATGGAGTAAGGGAAGGTGAGATGACGATCGATGGTCACCGACTGAGCCACGCTGTCGTTCTCATGGTTCGGGTCAGCATCGGCCTCAGCCCAAGCCTTCACGGTATGAGCCACGCCCTGCGAGAGTTCAAGGCTGTCCTTGAATGCATACTCCACTTCCTGGCCGCGTGCGATCGTGCCTTCCAACGTTGCACTCACCGGCGTACCACCATCAATACTGTAGAGCACCTTCACACCGGAGACATCGAATCCGTTGTTGTAGACCTTCACCTTGAGCGGTTGCTTGGCACTATAGCCCGACTGGGGCGAAATAAGCTCAGATACACGTACATCGGAGCCGCGCTTGGTGTCAACGCTTACATTATCTATATATATGTTATTGCTGGTGTAGGCCTTGCCGGCAGTGTGACCGTAGTCGTGGAAGGCTATATGAATGGTCTTGCCTGCCCAGGCGCTCAGGTCGAGACTGTAGCTCTGCCACACCGTGCTTGTCAGGGGCGTGATGGTAAGCAGGCTGTTAGTGAAGTGGGTCGTGTCAGCTCCTGCTTCCGAAACGAGCACACTGAAATGCGTGCGTGCTGACTCGGGCGTGGTACTGGTGGAGTTGAACCCGCCATCGGCAACCATCATGAAGTTCAACACACCATCCTGCGGAACAGTAATCTCAGGCGACACCAGCCATGAGTCCGGTGCAGGACGAGAGTTTGACAATCGGCTCGTCAAAGAACGAACGGCGTATGTGCTTCCGCCCGTAAAGCCCTTGTAGTATTTGCTGAATGTGGAGTATTTCACCACCGACCACTTGTAAGTAGTGCCCGTGCTGTAAGTTGTCCATCCTTCGGGCAGACTGCCCCCATGCTCAAAGTTCTCGCTGAGTCCTTGTGCCTGAAGGCCTAAGGATGCCACGAAGGAGAGCAAAAATAATAAAAATTTCTTCATAAGCATACTGTATTTACTGTATCATTTATTTCTGAATGTACTTCTTTCCGTTCTGTATATAGAGGCCACGAACCTTTCCCGACAGTCGCACACCGTCCAGGCTGTAGCGTGCCGGCTCTCCACCAGCAGCCTTCAAGATACCGTTGATGCCTGTCGTTCCACCATCACTTATACCCACGAGATTGAAACGGCTCCATCCTTCGGCAGCCCTGTACTGTTCGAGCAACGAGGCCGGTACATGAACCGTAGTCATGGTATAGAGCGACTCGTCGAACCCTGTACCGCCACCCAATACAACGGGGCTGTAGAGATAGAGATCCTTGAGGCTCAGCTTAGCTGTATTCTTATATTTGGTAAAGACGTTTTTGCCCAACACGCGCACGCCCTTGCCCAGCGTGACACGCTGCAAGTTCTCGCAGTTGTAGAAACACTGGTCGTCCACATATACCACCCCGTCGGGCACGGTCACGGAGACAAGATTGGCACACGAGGCAAACGCCATCTTTCCCAATCCATGAAGGCTGGCAGGAAGGGTGATTGCCGTGAGCGACGAACAGGCCTGGAAGCCATCGGCAGCTATGGAGTCGACAGATGAGGGCAGAGTGATGTCGGTGAGCTTCACGCACGACGAGAAGCAGAACGAGGGTATGAGTTTCACTCCCTGCGGCACTGCAAAGCTCTTCATTCCGCAGCCCAAGAATGCCGAAGGGCCTAACTCGGTACACAATGCAGGCAGACTGACATTTTCGAGCGCAGAGCAGAAGGAGAAAGCAGAACGTCCCACGCGAGTGATGCCCTCCGGAATGTTCACCGACGAGAGCGAGGAGCAAAAGTAGAAAAGATAATTGGGCAGTTCCGTGAGCCCCTCGGGCAGGTGCACAGAGGTGAGCGAGGTGCACTGGTTGAAGGCATAGTTGCCTACTGAGGTTATCGATTCGGGCAGTATGACCGCTGTGAGCGACTTACTGGCCTGGAAAGCCCGCGCTGCCACTGCCACGACATGAAAGGCTGAATCGTTGTGAGTCACGAGGGCGGGTACTGTCACTGAGCCCGTATAGGCTCCCTTATTGCTGGCCACAGCCACTGTCGAATCCGTCAGGACAGAATAGGTTATCCCGTTCTCAACAAAGGTTTGTGCGTGGCCCAGCACCGTCCAGCATGTCATAAAGAGTAGAAAAGTAAACTTCTTCATAAAGATAATAATGATGATTTGTCAAGTGCAAATATAGGCAAAATCAGCTCACAATGTTCCTTTTCTTTATAAAAAGAAGTTTGAAAAACCAAAATTCAAACAATAAAACGCCAAAAAAACTCCAAACAAACGGCTTTTCGTGTTAAGCTTCTGCTGAGCCTACGTGCGCTTGGACATGACAGGAGGGCTCGCATGAGTCCTCGCGGTCCTCAGCTCGCAGCCGGCTCCAGGCTGGTCTGTGTTGAGATTTTGATGTATTCCGAGGGGGTGAGGCCGGCAAAGCGCTTGA
>Ga0256406_1004308_pt1 | contig 16492 bp, 9 predicted proteins | sample RumenRJG_03DNA_FD_185986 | JGI IMG/M metagenome (GOLD analysis project Ga0256406, IMG submission 185986) | Bovine rumen microbial communities from Lethbridge, Alberta, Canada - RJG_03 | ecosystem: Host-associated > Mammals > Digestive system > Stomach > Rumen | place: Canada: Alberta | collected... | reverse complement strand
AAAACATCAAAATTATTCACCCAATTCGTATGAATCCAATAGTCTGGGTGCTGTTCACAATGGTATGTCAAATCACTCTGCAATAATGATTGACTTCCTGTTTTATTTTGCTGCATAAAGAAATTATGAAGGGCTTTAAACGAATCCAAAAACATAGACTTTAGATTATCATCTTTATTTGACAAATAGAACTTGCTAAAAACATTTCGTAAAACATCATCAGTCATAAATGGAATCATAAGTTTTATTGTATGACGATTTTCTGTTTTCAAGGGGATTAATGATTTTGTGTTTTCCCATTTCGTATCAAAATCATACCAGTTTATATTTCCTTTACCATCCGTGAACAAAAAACGAATTGTACCTTTGAAAAAGGCGTATTTCTCAGCATCTATAATGATTTCTTCCCAAGTTAGATAGTTTGAACCTTCTTCTTTTTTGCAAGAGCCTTCGTATTTACGCAAATTCCCGTTTTCGTCAAGAATTTGTTTGGCTTTGGCTATTTCTTCTTTGCAGCGTTCTTCAAAAGAAGAATTACCTAATGTAATTTCATAATCTCTTAAAGATTTATATACATCATGAGATTCCAAAGAATCAATAAACTTTATTGCAGCTCTCAATGCAGACGTGTTTCTTATTTCTGGACGACCGTTTTGGTCTTCACCCGAAACCAGATTCCACACAACCCTCATCCATCGTTTCAGAGATTCTTTACTGTCGCTAACGATGTCGTCGTGATCAAAGTATTTGCAAACTGCGAAAAAGACTACCCTTTGAACTTGGTTGAGAGTGGATACACTTAGGATTTTGTTTTGTGCATTGTTTTCTATTTCTATGTTATTATCAGAATCATCCACATTGTATTGAGGAATGAATCTAAAGGATGTTTCCCACGGACATTCAGGTAAACAGTTGTTGCATTTTGAATAGGTGAAATAATTATCCAACACTCTTTTTATTTTTCGAAAAAATACTAACGGAATAGTTCCATTATCATACCTGTAAACATCCAATCCCTCGTATGCTATTGTAGCATCGTTGTTGTGTTCAGAGTTATTCAGGTATTTATAGGATGAGTTATTGTTTTCCTGAGTAGAACTCTCATCTACTTTACCAATGTCAAGAATATGGACCTCAGAATTATCCGCTTTTTTTCCAATGAACAATTCGTTCCAAAAGAATCTGTTTAGGAATGCAAAATAAATCTCATCTATTTGATCAGACTTTCGCTTTTCAGATTCTTTATCTGTAATACCAATAGATCTGTTTTTCCAAAAAATATCTGTCCAGTAAGTATCCAGCTTTATTGGAATTCCATTTTCAGCATCTAAAAGTTCCTTCCATTCTGACTCAGGATTATCTTCGGCCTGTTTTGTAATGTAACCAATCAAGTCTGCTTTGAAGTTTTCAAAACTCGTCAATTGCTTGCCACGAGCATTCATTTTGATGTACAAGTCATCGGAAAGGCCAAAGTCTTTCAGTGGCAGATGGTAGAACAGAATGGGTGCATTGTCGGCAGTAAGTTTCTCCCAATACTTTTCAAAATTATCCTTTCCCGTTCCCTCGAACAGTTCTTCTATTCCGTCTCTGGTTTCTTCCTTCCTTTTATCTGTTACTTTTGCTCCGCCCAACATTCTTAACATGGATTGTATAGTAGGGTCTTGCCTCCATGCGGAATAAAACCAAGTCTGTTTTGTGATGAAACCGATAATATCTATGCCATCAAATATCTTAAAATGATCCGGATTGCACAAATTGTCGCAAAACTCACGAGAAGAGATTCTTGTCTCATATGTAAATTTTTTGAAAATCTTGCAGTTCTCTTCGTTCAGTTCTCCTGCGCGCAAAGCAATATACCAATGCAAAAGCCAAAGTGTGGTCAGGCGTTGCTGTCCGTCTAATGGATTAAGATAGTCTTTCTCTATTGAACCGTAAACAAAGTCTAGTTTCATTATCTCGTTGCTATCCAATGCGTTTTTCAAATCTGCCAAAAAGTTCTTTCGCAGATTTTCTTTACCTAATCTGCCTTGCGCATAGTCGCGTTGGATGATGGGGATTTCGATTGTATTTTCTTTCAAGAAATTCCAAAAAGTAGTTGCTTGAGTATTGTTGCTCATATTCTATTCCTCCAATTTTTTGATACAATTTTTTATGTCATTCAAATAGCCCTCAGCATCAACCTTTGTCCAATAGTTGGCGTCACTCATTGTTGCAGAGTAATACTTCATAAACACTTGTTTCGTACAAGGCGGAACGAAAGATGATTTAGCTTTCTTTTCTTCTCCTAATTGTATTTTCCCGTCTTTGCCGATTTTGGGTATGGCTATTGACAATCCTTTGTCTTTGCCGATAATCACGCGGCGTTTTCCAGAAAAAATGGCATTCCCATAACTGCGATTGGTAGAAGAGTCTAATAGGGTGTAATTACAAATCCGATTTTTCTCATCAGAACTCCATTCTTCGCTAGATGGGAGTGTTTGTTTGATTTCATCAAACAATAACTTCTTTTTGTCCTCTTCCGCAGATTCAAAATATGACCATATTTTTTGTTGTGTGTCGTTATCTGCACTAAGATATACATTTATCAACCATTCCTTTTGTGTATCAGCGTCTTCCTCGTCATTTGTGGTGTTTGAGTTGATATGTTCCACATCCCAATTTTCGAGTTTGTACAAATGGAATGGAAATTTGTAAAAGACCCCCAATTTGTAATCTTCGTTGTTCATGTTGTTCTTGTTTTGATTAACAACGGTTTGGACATTATGGAAAAGCAGTATGGGTTTGCATTTTCCTTTATCACTACCATCTTCTTTGTATTGAAAATCGAGTTTGGGGCATCTATCAATTTTCTTTTTTATTTCAGTTTTCAAATAGATCACAAACGAGTCTTTGTCCTTAGAACTGTGCCATTTTGAAACGAGTTCCGATATCAAGTACTTATATTCAACTAGATAACCTATATAGTGATATAATTCCAAATCATAAAACCATTCTTTAAATGTCTGAAAATATTTTTTTACTTCTTTCCAGCAGTATTCAATGTTCGATGAATCTGATCTGAAATACTCATAGAAATATCGGAATGTTCTGTCATCATCATTCCCTATAGATTTATATAATTCATCTTTTAAGTCAAGAGAATTTCGCTCACAAATCAAATCGAATATAAAATCGATTCTTGTAGGGCGGTCATAGCCTTTTTCGTGCAAGAACAACCAGAACTCATCGTTTTGCAACGTGTATTCAATATTATCCCATTCGCTGGCAATTTCCTGCTGGCGCAGTTTTAAATGTTCTAAATCTTTCTCTCCAAAGTTTGAACGGTTAAGAAACAATGCTTTAATAAGTTCTGCGTTTGTCAATGAAATTTTGCCTATATTGAGACGAGTGAAAACTTTTATGGGGTCTTCATCAACTGATTCATACCAGATGAATTTCACACTATTTAGAAGAATATTCTTGAATTTTGCTTTCTTTTCTTTGTCATTACCGAACCAAGATGTCACGGTTTGTTTCGACTGATAAATATGATAATAATCGATATTATCATATTTATCGTTTTCGTGAATCTTTTCTAGGAATTCTTTACTGCTGCTTCTGGTTTCGTATTCTAAGGAATATACAGATGTTTCTCCTAACACAGAAAGGATTATGAATAGAGTCGTCAATCGTTGCTGACCATCAATGACTTCCCAAGAACCCTTTAACAATGTTTCAACTTCTTCAATCGAAGTCGCAGCTTTAATGCTATTTAAGACATCTTCATTCTTTCGTTTAACAACTAATGGCTGCAAGCAATAAAACTCATATTCCTGCTTTTTCTTTTTTGAAAACTCCCAAATGTCATCCAGCAAATCCTTCACCTGCTGCTCTGTCCATCTGTACCCTCTCTGATAAGAAGGTATAAAGAACCTCATCCCTAAAAGTTCGCTAACTGACTTTAGTTCTATTTTATTTTCTACCATAAATTTCTATTTAGTTCTAAATTTCCTTTTTTTCAAATATATCCAAAACAACCAATTTTCACAACACAAAGCCCGATATTTCCGCCAAAAATCGCACATTTTCTGGAATCTTTTTACACTAAATCCATTTCATGTAATTAGACATATCTCTCCCACATCCTTTTTATCTTTCCTGCAATCTCTTCTCTGAGCCACTGTGGCTCCAGCACTTCCACCTCTTCCCCATTCTTCAAAATCTCCTGCTGGAAATCAAACTGAGGCCGGATATTGAATGTGAAGATGCTGTACTCTTCATTGCGCTCTATCTCTTTCTGCGACTCATGTATCTTCAAATCACGTATATAATTGGCTTGTATTGCCGTCGCCTTCAGCTTGACAATCTGCTTCTCTACCCTCTGGTCGGCTATGATTCCAAAACATCCGTTGAAATATTCCTCCGCATCCCAATCTTTAGGCATTATAAATGTCTCTTCTTTCATGTTAAGATTTTTAATGCGGTCCAATGAATATATTTTTGGGCCATTGTCTTGAAAATAGACGCTTCTTGCCACCATATACCATCTTTGATGGAACAGTTTCACACAATATGGCATGACATCAAAATTGCTTTCCTTCTCCTTCCAATAGCTTTGATACGTCATGTTGAGCACACGGTTCTCCTTCATGGCTGTGATGATAGGATGCAGGTATTCCTGTCCCGACGGTACATATTCCAACAGAATGCGATCTTTTATGCTCTGACTGTTTGCCAGCGCATTGCTGACGGAGAAGGCATTGTAGAGCCACGACCGTATTCCATTCTCGTTGATGTCTTCCTCATTCTCGATATAATAGCGATAGCTGCCAGAATTTTCATTGGAGATATCAATGCCAAACATGTCCGCTATGACCAAACGCCAATTGTCGAATGTCCGTTTGGGAAGATCCAAACCTCTGCTGATATCTCTGTCTCTGACCCATAACTCATTCAGGTCCTTGTATGATATCTTATGTCTGCGATAAATAGTTTCTATCACCCAAACATACTTGTTAACCAAACTTTGTCCTCTATCGTTGTTATTCATACTCATTGATTTTTTACAAAGATGCACCAAGGGTACGCCAAATCGTGGTACAGGTTTTGAAAAAAAATAAAAAAAATGAGGATATATCTCCATTTTTCAATTTTGATATACCCTCTAAATATCTCGCGACGTGAGTTCAAATCACATCTGATGCTCTTTTCTCAAAAGGTCGTTCACTGTCTTCACTGGATTGAATGTGTCGATTGGAACCTCCACAAAAATGGTGTTCCAGTCGCTCATCGCACCGTTCCACAAACCAGGAAGTTCGAGTGCTTTCAATGCCTTGCCATCCTTGCTCTTGCTTGATATGAAACCAGTGTTAGGATCAACAAACTTTGTCAGGTCATACTTGTCTCCCTTATAATCTTTCACTCCACAAACAAGATCTACAGGGTTGAAGTGAGTGGCTTCCTTGAAAATATGCATCTGCTCAGGATCATTCTTGTCGAACTGCGCGCTTTCAAGAATCTGAAGAGAATGGCTGCCGTCAGGATTGACTGCGACGTAAGGGCCACCTCCTGGCTCTCCCTCATTTTTCACCATACCGCAGACACGGATAGGACGGTCTAACTTCTTCTTCAAGTATTCAATCTTATTTGCAAGATGAAGAGCACAGTCTGCAGCGTCGACATTAAGCTTTTCGACAACGAATTTTTCGATTTCCTCCAACTCCTTGTCGCTTACAGAAGCGCTGTTGAGCTTTTTCAAATATTTGAACATCTTCTCCTGATATTCGACGAGCACACCTGCCAACACTGCCTTATATTCGACAGTCGGCTGCTTCAATGCGTCTGGCACTACATTGTCGATATTCTTAATAAAGATAATCTCTGCGTCTATCTCATTAAGATTCTGAATCAACGCTCCATGACCACCCGGACGGAACACCATCTTTCCATTGCTTGAACGGAACGGCTCGTTATTCTCGTCGACAGCTATAGTATCAGTACTGTGACTCTGCACAGAGAATGTCACGTCATACTGAACCCCGAAGTTGTATTCATATTCAGCAATCTTTTCAGACAACAATCTGTTGAAATATGTAAGGTGATCCTCAGACACTGTGAAATGCAAACGAACAATTCCATTCTTATTTTTCGCATACATCGCACCTTCAGCCAAGTGTTCCTCAAAAGCAGTACGAACTCCTTTATTATTCTTATGAAACTGAATCAAACCCTTTGGCAAAAATCTGTAGTTCAATCCATTCTGCTCGAGCAACGCATCCAGGACATTGGTGTAACGCTTTTCTGTGATAAGGCGCATAACATTTTTTCCATCGTTCTTCAAGCACACTTTATTCAGCTGCTCATAAAATGCGAACTTCTGGATCTCGCTAATAAACTTCTGCTCGAACTCCGTTTGAGGCTCCCCTCCTCTATCTCTGAACGCAAACAAATCCTTGAACATACGACTTGCGGCTCCAGAAGCAGGAGTAAATTTCAACACATCGTGACCAGCAGCCAAATAATCTCGCCATATTGAGATATATTTATCTTTGCTTTTGTCTGACAAATGTAAAATTCCATCCTCCACTGTGGCTGCACAAACAACCTTCAAATAAGGAAAACCGTTTTTGAAACACTCCAACTGTTCCAAAAGTTTTTCTTCTGAAATTCCCATCTGCTTCAGCAAATCCAAATCATCCTGTGTCATATCCTTAAAATTTGCGTATCCTAAATCTTTGTCCTAAAATTAAACCTATTTCACGAACATTGCAAAGTTATAAGAGAAAAAGATAATAAAAAAGTTTTCATAGGCAAATAAACTATGCTACTCAGCAACTTTTAACATTTTTTAATTTTATTTCAAGTAGACTATATGCTGGAAGTCCTCATGCAAAATTTTATTAAAGCACTCGCCTACGGCTCGCACTACAGAGGGGAAGGTTAAGACGTTCCGCCCTAACAATTCTCATTTTATCGCACCTTGAACTATATAGCATCTCACAAAAAAACAAGCACCTCTATTCCCATAGAAATGCTTGGATAATTAATCACATAAAACGAACTGAAATATTACTACTTAATATTGTCTTTATAAAAGACGGTGCGAATATAAGCATTATTTCAATTCGACATTCAAGTTTTTTGTATAAAAATTGATTTTATGCTATATTTGCACACATATTATAAGAAAACTGAGACGTGACAAGACGACTATACAATATTTTTCTTTTATTGGCTATGTGCTTCAACATAGCAGCACAAAAAACGGACAGTCCAATCAACAGTTCGCTTGACAGTGTCTTTATGTGGTTTAGAAACGCCAACTATCCGACATTGAAATTCGGAACCCTTAAAGTGGAAAACTACAGCGCGAGCATAAGCGACTCTCTCATCCAAATTTCTCTGAGCAAACCATTCAAAAATGTCAATTTAAGAGAAGATGCGATTAATGCGTTAAAAGACAGCATCAGCAAAAATTTGCCTGCTCCGTATAAAAATTTTGACGTAGAATTATATATATCCTCAAAAAACATCTATGATTATGTTCCTAACGAAATGCGTAAAGAGACTAAAAAAGATAACTCTCGAATGCTCAAACTAAGGAACAGAGATAAAGACGAACTTACGAATGTAGTCACAAAAGTGAGCGCTCCTTGCACCCCTTCCGCTGGACTGCAAGGTCGTAACATCGCGCTTTGGGCCAGCCATGGCTACTACTTCGAGCCATCTCAAAACCTTTGGATTCTGCAACGTCCTCGCTTCTGGGGAATCTCAGAAGACACATACACTCCATCCGTCGTCTTGCCATACCTTATTCCAATGCTGGAAAACGCTGGAGCCAACGTTTTTTACCCTAGAGAAAGGGATGTCCAGAAAAATGAGGTGATTGTTGATTTTGAGACTGCGAAGGAGACTGAATACGTGGAAGAAAACGCCCGTCGCGCCAAATGGCACAATCCCGACCCTGACAGAGTAGACACGATTGGATATGCCCCAAAGAAAAAGATCTATCGCCATGGAGATAATCCTTTTGCCGACGGTTCTTTTCGCACAATCCGTTCGCATCCCAACGGGTCTGCCTATACCGACTGGATTCCAGAAATTCCCGAAGACGGAGAATATGCCGTGTACATATCATATAAGAGTGTGCCTAAAAGTGCAGACGATGCCCACTATACTGTTTTCCACACCGGCGGGGAAACAGAATTTGTCGTTGACCAAACCAAAGGTGGCGGCACTTGGATATATTTGGGCACTTTCAAATTCAAAGCTGGATCAAACCCTGAATTCGGCAAAGTGCGTCTGACCAACCAAAGCGTGGAAAAGGGCAAACATATCACTGCTGATGCCGTAAGATTCGGAGGTGGAGTCGGATGTGTAGAGAGAAGTATCGCTCCTGTTGCCGGTGCGCCAGAGCCTTTCTATTTCACAAGTGAAAAACCCAAATATTTGGAATGCGCACGCTACTGGCTACAGATGGCTGGATTTTCCGACAGCGTGTATTGCGGTCAGAACAACGAATACAAGACTGACTACATGAGCCGCGCGATTTGGGTGAACGCTCTATCCGGAGGCTCGCCTCTTAACACCAGAACCAAAGGCAAAGGTGTGCCAATCGATTTGGCTCTTGCTCTTCATACCGACGCTGGCATCGACTCCACAACAGTCGGTTCGCTGGCAATCTTCCTCACAAGCGATATGGGTAAGACGGAATATCCTACCGGACTTTCACGTATGGCATCCAGAGATTTCGCCGATATGGTGGAATCGCAAGTGGTCGATGACATCAAAAAAGTGTACTGCCCCGACTGGCACAACCGTGGGTTAAGAGACGAAGCCTACTACGAGGCCAGAGTGCCTGAGGTGCCAACCATGTTGCTTGAACTTCTGTCGCATCAGAATTTTGAGGATATGAAGTATGCTTTCGACCCTGAATTTAAATTCACTGTCGCTCGCTCAATCTACAAGGCAGCAACGAAATTCATAGCCAGCATCAACAATATAGAAGACTATGAGTTCACTCCGCTTGCACCGTCGCATTTTGCTATTGATTTCAACGGAGACAAGATCAATCTGTCTTGGCGACCTACCAAAGACTCTCTTGAGCCTTCTGTCACAACAGACGGATACATCCTCTACACCGCAATTGGCAACAATGGTTTCAACAACGGTATATATTTGGAAACCAACAAATATTCAATGGAATTGCACAAAGATTCCATATACAGGTTCAAAGTGACCGCTGTAAACAGAGGAGGAGAAAGTTTCCCTACTGAAATACTTTCCGCAAGCATAGCGTCGAAAGAAAAAGGAAGAGTGCTGATTGTAAACGGATTCAACCGCGTGTCTGCTCCTGAATTCTACGAAGATTCTCTCATTGGAGGATTTATAGACAGCAAAGACCCCGGAGTGCCATATATAAGAGACATATCCAAGACTGGCAGCCAAACAAATTTCACAAAGGGTTCTCCATATATTTCCAACGACCAGCAAGGATTCGGAGCTTGTGAGAAAAATCTTGAGGGCCAGATTATCGCTGGCAACACGTTCAACTATCCATACATCCACGGAAAGGCTCTGCACTCATTAGGGCTTAGCTTCGTCTCGACAAGCGACGAGTCGTTTGAAACATATAGCAATGTTGACAAAAACCACTTCTGCATGGTGGACTATATCCTTGGAATGGAGAAAGAGACAAAATGCGGAATGCAAAAAAGATATAATGTGCTGAATTATCCGACAAGAAAGAAATTGTCTAAATACCTGCTGTCTGGAGGAAACCTATTCATGTCTGGAGCATACTTAATGTCGGAATTGGAAATAACAAAAGCCGAATATCCTTCCGTCGCCAAATTCGCGCATGAAGTTTTGGGAGCAAAACTTAAATCAACTGCAAACAACCAGTGGTGCAACACTCACCTCAATGACGGATCGGGGGTAAACCTTAACGAGGGAGGCTCTCAACTCAGCCAGATACAAACCTCTTTCAGTATCAAAAACGACTTCAAACATAGCTACAAGTTCAATAATAAGCCAAGCGAACGACAATACACAGTGGCTTCGCCTGATATTCTCGACAAAGGCAATCCAAACGCATTCGTGGTGTTCAGATACCTCGAGAACGGAGAACCGGCAGCTATAGGTCAGAAAGGCAAACTGAACACTCTGATCAGTGCAGTCCCTTTTGAAAGCATAGACGAAGATGAGCAAGGCAAATTCATGAAAGAGCTCGCCACCTTCTTTAGCTTGACCGGAAACAAAAACAAAGCGACCAAAACAAAAAACGCCGCAAAAAAGTCGGCTTCGACAAAGAAAAAAACAGTTGTGATTAAAACAACACCAAAGAAAACGACAAAGTAGAGAAATGAACATATATGTATATACTGAATTTGTTGACGAATGTGTCGGAAACAGATTCAACGGAAAAAAAACAGCAGACGCTGACTACATACTTCTAGACAAAGTGGATGACGCCGAACATATTCTTGGAAGCAGCCGTTCGGTGTGGCAGGTGTCTCAAGCATTAAAAAAAGCAAAATTCAACGCTGATGATTATCTGATGCTCATCACACGCAATGTGGACTGTAAAACCATAAACGGTGGAGAAAGTGAGTTTGCCTTTGCCGCCGCATACACTGGTCGCACATGCGTCTACTCAAACTATATCACCATCTCCGAGGGTGAGGCTCACGAGACTCCTGTGATAGCCCCACAAATAGGAAGCGTCAGAGAAGACTTCAACATGGGAAGCATCGTGCTTTACAAAGCATCGGAATGGGTGAAGGCAAGCGAACAGATGGCTGACGACTATGATTACGCCGCCTACTATTTCATGCGTCTGATGCTTTGCCAGAACGGCGACACTTACCATATCCGCCAGACACTGTATCAGGAGAGCGAGTTCGACAGCCGTAGCGCCGAAGACAAACAGTTTGACTATGTGAACCCAAACAATGAGCTTAAACAACTCGAGATGCAACGAGCATACCTTGAGTATTCGAAACTCACAGGGTCTTACATAGACTACGCGCAAACCAACAGAATAAAAATAGAGACCACAGACTACACCGACAACTACAAATTCAAAGTGTCGGTGATCATTCCCGTCAGAAATAGAGAAAAAACAATTGAAGACGCTGTGAAATCTGCTCTCAGCCAAAAATTGAAAGACGGAAAAGTAAACGTAATCGTTGTAGACAATTTCTCAACTGACAAGACGACAGACAAACTTATCAAACTTGCCAACGAGAACAACCGTCTCTATCATATATTCCCGTCGCGTACAGACCTCGGAATCGGAGGATGCTGGATGGAGGCCGTGCGTCACGAAGCATGTGGATTATATTGCGTACAGCTTGACAGCGACGACGTCTATCAAGACGAAAACACATTGCAGAAAATTGTCGACACTTTTGAGCGAGAGAAATGCGCAATGGTGATCGGCTCATACTCGTTGACCGACTTCGACCTCAACCCTATTCCACCGGGATTGATCGCGCACAAAGAATGGACAGACAAAGAGGGACCAAACAACGCCGTCAGAATCAACGGTTTGGGCGCGCCTCGCGCATTCTTCACACCAGTACTAGTGGAGATTCCAATCCCTAACGCCAGCTACGGCGAGGATTACGCGGTGGGTCTGCAGATGTCGAAAAAATACAAGATCGGAAGAATCTACGACAGTCTGTACTGCTGCCGCAGATGGGGAGGAAACTCTGATTCTTCACTTTCGGTAGAAAAGATCAACGCAAACAACAACTACAAGGATTCTATCCGCACGATAGAATTGCTGTCTAGAGGTTTTAACAAATAAACAATCAGCAAATGGAAATCGAAAACATCAACATATCGCTAATTTTCTACGCCGCATTCCGCAACCAGGCGTGTGAAGACAAATTCCAGGAACTGATCAAGGAGGTAAATCTTTCTTCCGACGTGATGATTGGAGGCAAACTATATAATGCCAACTTCACATCCACAATAATAAAACTTGACTTTCCTAACTTCAACTCTGACAGAAAGAGAAAAAACAACATCATATACGTTGACCGCGACTGCAATGCAAATGAAAAGATGAATGGCGGTCTGATCGACGCTGTCCTTGGTTCTCCGGAAGCTGAATATGTAAAAAGTTCAAAACCAGAGAATAAGCACTACGCCATATTCTTCAGCCGTCTTGTTGACTACAACGTCAATCCAAGCGAATTGTCGGAATTGGTTCGTGTGATGGTGGAGACCGACGCGATGATCACATACTCCGACTACAACAAAGTGGTGAATGGACGCAGAATCAGGATGCGTCTTGCCAACCCGACTACTGGAATGTCCGTCTGCGACAGGGACTTCGGCACCGTCTTCGGAATAAACTGCGAGAAATACGACGCTTATCAGAAAGATAACGGATTCATGCAGTTCGACAGAATGATCTTCAACAACTCATTCGACAAGCGTGGGGAAATAGTACATATCTGCGATGCTCTATACGATGAGGTTTATCTGCCAGGATACGAAAACATCATAAACAACGAAAAAGGCACATCATCCGAACTTGCAAACTTCGCAATGGATCTGCATTTTGACATGATGAACTTAAAGGCGAACATTCCGTCTGACCAAATCAAAGAAAATGAAAGTATCGCCAAAATCGTCGAGAAAGAAGAGAAGCCTAAAGTGCTTGTCCTTTTGCTTGGCGACGAGTGTACAAAAGACGATGACGAGCTAAACGTACACAGATATGAGCAAAAGACCAAAATTGCCGTTGAATTGAAGAGATACTATGGCGATGATTCTGTCGACGTGAGATTAAAAGAGCCACATTTCGTTTACACCGGCTACCCTACTCATGAGACTGAGTATAATCTTCCTCTCGACCTTGTGCAATTGGCAGATGTTGTGATCGAAATCCAATACAACACATTGATAAAAGCAGCAGACATTCGTTATATCATAAAACGTATGGCTGAGACAAAAGCAGGTATGGTGCTTTCCATCCATCCCGATATGGATCTTTTCTCGAAAGCCGACGCGATGCATCTGGGCGAAGCAATGCCACAGTGTTGCTTAAGCGGACTATACAGATTCGTGGACAGAGCGTTCTCCACATCCGCATTCCTAGATTCAAGATTGCGTCTTACTACTGCTATGCCACGATACGAAAACTTCCTAAGCATGGCTCAGAAATACAAGACAGTAGTGCTGCAGAAATATATTTCATCTGAGAGCAATGCCAAAATGGAAGACAAAACCAATCTCATCCACACCGCTGAACTTCAGTTCAAACGTGAGACTGAGGAGGCCGCACTGCTTGAAAGAGAGATGTTCCACCGTCAACTGATTGGGAAACAAAACATTGGCTGATAGCGGTTGGCTGAAGTGTTTTCTATAAAACTATACAACTATGAGCGAGATACAGAAGAAAGTTTACGATGCTCTAATTCCCGCAAACGAGAATCTTGAAGTTTTGACCAAGACTTTCGTAGTCGACGGATACAAGGTTGTGGCCCAACACAATCCAGCAAGAGCAGTGTCGTCTGGTGCCAAACTTGACAAGGCAACAATTGCCAAACGAAAATGCTTTCTTTGTAAGGAGAACCGTCCTGTCGACCAGCCAAGCGTGATATACAACGAGAATTTTGAGATTTTGAAAAATCCATTTCCAATATTGAAAAAGCATCTCACTATTCCACTTATGCGTCACGAGCGTCAGGAGATACTGCCTCACTTTGCCACCATGCTTGATTTGAGCAAAGATCTGCCCGATTTCGACCTTCTCTACAACGGACCGAAGTGTGGAGCCTCAGCACCCGACCACATGCACTTCCAAGCTGTGCAAACAGGGTTGATGCCACTTGATGAGAAATCATTGTCGGAATTTGATATTGTAGACGGGGAGATTCGTAACTTCGGCAGAAAATGTTTGGTATTTGTTGGTTCTGATAAAGAAGCTATCTGCAAACAATACCGAGAGTTGTACAACAAGTTGGAAATCAAAGAAGACGAGTGGGAGCCAAGAATGAATATTGTGGCACATTATATTCCGTCGGCAAACATTTGGAATGTATGGGTATTCCCTAGAGACAAGCATCGTCCGTCGTATTACGAACAGGGAAGAATGATCAGTCCAGGTGTGATCGACATGGCAGGAATATTGGTATTTCCCAAACCAGATGATTTTGAAGACGTTGATGAATCCATGATACGTCAGATATATAAAGAAGTCTCGTTATAAAATGCTAAATGCTAAATGCTAAATGCTAAATGCTAAATGCTAAATGCTAAATAATAATTAAAATAAGAATCTAATTAAAATTAATCAAAAAAAGGAGGTTAGAGGTTGAGGATTGTTAAGGGCGGAACGCCCTAACCCCACCTCTCTGGTGCGAGCCGAAGGCGAGCACATAAATATAACTGCTCATTCTTACGAATTCGCAAATGTGATGGAGTTAGGGCGTTCCGCCCTTAACAATCCTCATTTTTAGTTGCAGAATGAGTCATTTTAACAAATTCAAACAGCTTCTAAATAAAACTCAATACATATTATGACAAAGTTATCTCATTTATTTTCAGCAGCCATGATCACAACAACAGCAATTCTATCAACAGGTTGCGGATTCGACCATTCTCTAATCGACGCCAGCGACGAAAGGATTAAAATTTCCGGACGTGTAGTGTATGAGACATATGACAGACATCATGGAGATTTTGTCAGAACAGAAACCATGGCTAAATGGTCTTACCCAGGAGTGACAATATCCACAAAATTCATAGGCTCCAAAATCACCATGTTTGCCAAGCCAAACAGCGGATTCTTCATGGTGGAGGTAGACGGGAAAGACAGAAAGAAAATCGAATTCACAGAGAAAGGATATCAAGACAAACTTGTTTTAGCTGACAGTCTCGACAAAAATGAGATTCACAGCGTCAAGGTTGTGTATTGCAACGAAGGGCACGAATTGCAGCCAGAATTCCACGGATTTAAGACAGATGGAGTATTGATAAAAGACGATACTGAAAAGAAAAACAAATTCTATTTTATCGGAAACTCCATCACATGCGGATATGGTGTGGACGGAGACAGAAGCCAGACATTCAACTATGCAACTGAAGACTTCACAAAGACTTTCGCCTACCAAGTGTCGGAAAAATACAACGCTGAATATATCGTGTTTGCCAAATCAGGTTATGGAATCTACCGTAATTATGGCGACGTGAAAGAAGGCAGCACCGTCAACATGAGCACACTCTACGACTATACCCTATTCTGCGACACAACATACAAATGGGACCACAACAGTTTCAAGGCAGACGTCGTGTTCATTAATCTTGGCACCAACGACACTAGTGAAGACAACTACGACATCCAGAGATTCAAGTCGGCAGCAAAAAACTTCGTCGCAAAGGTCAGAGCCACAAATCCAAACAGCAAGCTCATTTTGATGACAGGTCCGATGATGCACGACAAAGCATTGTCAGACGTGATGACGACACTTGATGAAATCGCATTCCAAATGGCCAAAGATGGAGACGACAAAGTATACCGTTTCAACTTCACTCCAGACGATGGCAAATTCGGTTACGGCACCGACTGGCATCCAAGCGCAGAAAAGCAGAACGATATGACAAGAGAACTGATGGAATTTATGGAGAAGCATGAGATAGTAAAATAACTTTTTTCTCGTCAACATACCGATCTCTCACAAATAGCATATGAATTAATTTCTAAAATCAAAATTAATTCATATGCTATTTTTAAAAATAATCCATTACATTTGGAAAGTCATTATCTTTTTACGTTCAACATTTGTTGGTTTGGAGAAAATGATTTTTAAGTTTTACGTAAAAAAGGATTAAACATGAGATTAACAAAATTCGGATTTTTGATGACATTAATTGCTTCACCACTTTGTATGGAAGCTGAAAATCTAGATGTCAAACGTATTGAAATCGACAAAGAGAGGTCTGTCGACTTTTTAAGTTGCGATGCCATTGGCAAGCAAGGATTGATTCTGACCACAAAAGATGATGACAATCAAAAAAACACACAAAAAGGCCATAACAGACTTACGTTCACAAAATACGACACATTGCTGAACAAAGTGACGAGTGTGGATGCGGAATTTTCCCGTAAAGACAACATTGATCAGATCACGAAAGGAAATGACCTCTACAGACTCTCTATGGAGAAAAACGGAGAGTTCGAATTGCTGTTTATTGACGGTGAAAAAATGAAGCCAATATTGTCGACTGGTGATATAGGCAAGAGAATAGTCATCTCATACAACCAGGTTATGGGAGACTACGTATACATGGCAGGAACACAGAAAGGGCTTCCATTCGTGTACGCTTTGAATGCTAAGACAGGTGCTGGCAAGATGACAAACCTGACTGTGCCAAGCAAAAAGAAATTCAGCATCATGTCGTTCGAGACAGACGACAACCAGAATGAAGCACATCTATTCATCAAAGAAAAGCAAGATAAAGGTTATGTGATGAAGCTATATGTGTTTTCAGACGG
>Ga0256406_1004306_pt1 | contig 16496 bp, 18 predicted proteins | sample RumenRJG_03DNA_FD_185986 | JGI IMG/M metagenome (GOLD analysis project Ga0256406, IMG submission 185986) | Bovine rumen microbial communities from Lethbridge, Alberta, Canada - RJG_03 | ecosystem: Host-associated > Mammals > Digestive system > Stomach > Rumen | place: Canada: Alberta | collected... | reverse complement strand
GGGAAGAAGTATCAGTGAAGAACCACCGGAGACAAGTGCCCTCAGATAAGAAAAGTAAGTATCCGTCAGGGAAAAGAAGTAAATGTCAGTCAGGCCGAAAAGGCCGGGAGCAGGATTATATATGAGCGAGAAGCGTTTTGACAGGAACCGTCAAAATTCAGAGAGATATCGGAAGAAGCCGTCCGGACCGCGGATGCAGCAGTCCGGGAAGAAACAGTCCGGACTGCGGATGCAGCAGTCCGGGAACAGATCCGGGAATCACGAAAATCAGGTTCAGAACTGTAATGAGAGGGATCAGAATCAAAAAGGAAAACGAATGGACCGGAGAGAGCCATCTGATAAGACGGCAGTAAAAGTACATAAACCGCTGGTTTATCCGTGTCCGGTGTTTGAAAAATGCGGCGGCTGCCAGTATCTGGTTTATTCGTATGAGGAACAGCTTCATATGAAACAGGAACGGGTTCAGTCACTTCTGAAACCTTACTGCCATGTCAGACCGGTCATTGCCATGGAGGATCCGATGCACTATCGCTGCAAAGTGTCGGCAGCCTTCGGGCACCGCCGGGACGGCAGCATAATCTCCGGCACCTATCAGGCGAACAGTCATTATATTGTGCCGGTGGACAGCTGCCTGATTGAAAATGAAACCGCAGATGCAATTATCCGGGATATCCGTGCCCTGATGCCTTCGTTTAAGCTCAAATCCTACAGCGAGGACAGCGGCATGGGGCTGGTACGCCATGTGCTGGTACGTGTCGGGCATGCAACAGGCCAGGTAATGGTTGTGCTGGTCCTGGCATCCCCGATCCTTCCGTCGAAAAACAACTTCGTAAAAGCGCTTCGGAAACTGCATCCGGAAATCACAACGATAGTTCTGAATGTCAATGATATGAATACCAGCATGGTGCTGGGGAAGAACCAGCGTGTTCTTTACGGCAGAGGGTTTATTGAAGATGAACTTTGCGGCTGCCGTTTCCGGATATCTCCGGGATCCTTCTTCCAGGTTAATCCGGTACAGACGGAAAAGCTTTACAGCAAGGCGATGGAGATGGCACATCTGACCGGAAAGGAGAACGTGGTGGACGCCTACTGCGGCATAGGAACCATTTCTCTGGTGGCTGCCCGCCTTGCCGGCAGGGTCACAGGTGTGGAACTGAATGCGGACGCAGTGCGTGATGCCATCGAAAATGCAAGACTGAACGGCATAAACAATGTCCGCTTCTACACGAACGATGCCGGCCGTTTTATGGAGGAGATGGCGGAAAACGGGGAAAAGGCAGACGTGGTTTTCATGGATCCGCCCCGCAGCGGCAGTACGGAGCAGTTCATGTCCAGTGTCGTCCGGCTGAGTCCATCCCGTGTCATCTACATCTCCTGTGAACCGGCGACGCTGGCCAGAGACCTTTCCTACTTCACCGGGCACGGATACCGCGTACTTGAAGCCGTTCCCATCGACATGTTCCCGATGGCTGAAAACGTGGAGACCGTGTGTCTCTTGGGCAGACGAAAACCCGATGATACGATAAAAGTCTCTGTCAATATGGATGACTATTATCAGATCAGGGATGCCGAAGAAGCGGAGAAAAACCCTTCATAAGACCAGAATAGTATATCGAGATCATAACAAAGCTGTTGATGCGTAAGAAAGACTTGCGTATCAGCAGCTTATTTTATTTTCAGCCGAGAACGGCAGCAAGCTGAGATATACAGGGCTGAAAGGATGTACGGATTACAAGAAGGCTGTGCAGATCATCAAGGATGGCGGGTATGCCACAAGCCTGACTTATGTGGAGAAGCTGATATCCATCATCGAGAAATGGAAACTGACAGATTATGACGCGAAGGATTCCGGCGGTGAAGTGATCCGCTGGTACCGTGTAAGGAAGTCCTGGGCGGATGCCAAGAGCCAGAAGGGAGCCTATAAGATTCTGGACAACGCGAAGAAATGCGCGGATCAGAATTCGGGATACAAGGTGTTCGATGCGGATGGCAAGATAGTGTATGAGCCAAAGGCAGCGGAACCTGCTGTGAAGGTGCCGTTTCTGGTGAAAGTCAGTATTTCTGATCTGAATATCAGGGAGGGGCCGGGAGTTAATCACAGTCGTGTCCAGTTCTGTCCTCCGGGTGTTTATACCATAGTGGCGGTGTCAGAAGGAGCAGGTGCTTCTATGTGGGGTAAGCTGAAGAGTGGAATCGGCTGGCTAAGCCTTGATTTCTGCCGACGAGTGTAACTTGAATATCGAATTGTTATCGAGCCTGCGGGCATTGGGCGAAATCCTGATGTTACGCAGGCTTTTTTATAAAAAAATTACGAATAGCAGTTGACACGGTGTCAGCGATGATATATAGTGCGATCATTGACACGATGTCAACCACATTCGCATGGAAACGGGGAAGGAGCGGTTATGTTTAAGGGGACGCCCGAATTGATAGAGAAGCGACGAGAAGAAATCATAAATGCCTGTGAACGGTTATATCAGACGATGAGCTTTAAGGAGATTACGCTAAAGGAGATCGGCAATGTGACGTCTTTTTCAAGACCGACCATATATAACTATTTTCAGACCAGGGAGGAAATCTTCCTTGCGCTTTTTGAACGAGAATATGACCGCTGGAATGAAGAGCTTGAAATGATACTTGAAGAGAATGCTTATCTTACGAAAGCGCAGGTTGCGGAAAAGATTGCTCATTCTCTTGAGAAAAGAGAGCAGCTGCTGAAGCTCCTGTCCATGAATAATTACGATATGGAAGCCAACAGCCGACTGGAACTGCTTACGACATTCAAGGCTGCATACGGAAAATCCATGACGAACATTCGCAGCATCCTCTCCAGGTTCTGCCCGGAGATTGGCAGCGAAGAACTGGAAAACTTCATTTATGTTTTCTATCCGTTTATGTTTGGCATCTATCCGTACGCCAGGGTAACAGAAAAACAGAAGACGGCAATGAAGGACGCACAAGTAAATTACGTAGATCATTCGATTTATGAAATCACCTATAACTGCCTTATCAGGCTGTTAGGTTAAGAAGGAGGATTACAACGATGACAAACTTACCGAAAATTGCGCTCGGTGCTTGGGCATGGGGCAACGACGGAACATTTGGAGGCGATATTACTGCTGAAAGCCTTCGCCCGATCTTTGACACAGCAATGGCGAATGGACTGAACCTGTGGGATACGGCTTACGCCTACGGCATGGGAACCTCAGAGAAGGTGCTGGCCGGGTTCCTGAAGGGGCTTGAAAGAAACGCATATCTCGTGTCTGACAAGTTCACCCCTTAGTGTGCCAACGGCAAGCCAACAGCAATGGCCGATATGATCGAAATGCAGCTTCAGCTGATGGAGCTGGATCAGTTTGATATCTACTGGATCCACAATGTCTGGGATGCGCCGCATTGGACGGAGGAGCTGGCGAAGTATTTTGAAGGAAAGGACAATGTTCCTCTTCTCGGTGTGTCGAATCATAACCTTGCGGAGATCAAACAGGCGAATGAAATCCTTAAAAGCCACGGCTTGAAGTTGTCTGCCGTGCAGAACCACTACAGTCTGATCAACCGTTCTTCGGAGGCTTCCGGCATTCTTGATTACTGCAGAGAAAACGACATTACTTTCTTTGCCTATATGGTGCTGGAGCAGGGTGCTCTGTCAGGGAAGTATGATACGTCTCATCCGATGCCGGAGGGTTCTGCAAGAGCAGAGACTTACAACCCGGTGCTTGATAAGCTGGAAGTACTTAACGCAGAACTTAAGAAGCTGGCGGATAAATACCATGTCGGTCCCGCGCAGATCCCGGTGGCATGGGCAATCGCCAAGGGGACACTGCCGATCATCGGTGTAACTAAGACCGGCCATGTTGAAGATGCGGTAAAGGCAGCAAACGTAGCACTGACAGCAGAAGAAACCGCAGAACTTGAAAGAGTGGCTGACAACCTTGAACTTAATGTGATCCGTTTCTGGGAAAAGGAGATGAAATAAATGAGCAAGAAGAATATTGGAGCAACACTGGCATTGTATCCCTGCCCGGTCATTGTAGTAGGCGCAATGGTAAATGATAAGCCTACATGGACGCTTGTCGCCCATGCCGGAACAGTTGCGCATAGCCATCTGATGGTATCCCTTGTGCAGGCACACTACATCAATCAGGGTATCCGCGAGAATAAAAAGCTCTCCGTCAATGTGGTGGATGAATCGTGGCTTGCCAAGGCGGATAAGATGGGAACCATCTCAGGCAGTAAGGTGGATAAGTCCGAAGAATTTGCCTGGACGATGGGTGAAAACGGTGCTCCCATCATTGACGAGGCAAAGGTGTCTATTGAGTGCGAGGTGGATGGCAACTACGAACTGGAGAACTTTGACCACTTCATCTGCAAGATCCTCGCAACCTATGCGGATGAGACCGTCCTGAATGAGAAAGGCAAGATTGACTATCACACCTTTAAGCCTGTTCTCTTTGAGTTCCCGACCTATGAGTATTTCGTGACAGGTGAGAAAGTCGGCGATTGCGCAAAGATGAATAAATAAGATATGTATAGACAAGGCTCTGACTACAGTGTGTCAGAGTCTTAGTCCATATGGAAAGAAGGTATAACGTGGCAAAGAAAGTTTTAGTGGCAGTTTATTCTGCAAGTGGTGTGACCAGGCGTGTCGGTGAAGAGATTGCCCGTATCAGCGGCGGTGATTTCTTTGAGATCATGCCGAAAGAACCTTACACCTCTGCTGATTTGGACTGGATGAACAAGAAAAGCCGCAGCAGCGTTGAAATAAATGATCCGTCCGCAAGACCGGAGATCGTAAATGCGGTTCCTAATATGGGCGATTATGATACAGTGATTATCGGTTTTCCTATTTGGTGGGGTGTTGCACCAAGGATCATAGAAACATTTTTGGAAAGCTATGATTTCGCTGGAAAAACCATTGTCCCTTTCTGCACTTCAGGAGGAAGTGGTGTTGGGAGAAGTGATACTGCACTGCATAAAAATGTAACTGGCGGCGTGAAATGGGAAAAGGGCGTTCAGATCAACCGCCCGAATGAAACGGAGATTAAAAAGTGGCTTGGTATTGTTCTGTAAGCTGCTTACGAGGAGATGTCTGCATGAAGGTTAAGGAAAAGAAGGTAGAGCTGATCGAGCTGTTTTATGGTCTGATCTACGTTTATGCCATATCAAAGCTGACAATGCTGATCGAAGAACCGGAGAACGGGGTCATTCCATTCGCCGGATTCTTCCGTTATCTGGTCGTCTGTTTTGTCATCCTGCAGGCATGGCTCTATTTGACAAACTATGTGAACCGCTATGGAAGATGGAAGTGGTATGAATATGGTCTTACGGCTGTCAACATGACGGCTGCGGTTTATATGGCAAATACCATCAATACCGACTGGGACGAAATGGCGACAACCTTTAACCTGGCCATGCTGGTGATGCTTTTATGCGTTGCTGTGTTGTATTTCATACAGATCAGACTGAAAGAGCAGGATACAGGCGCGGCAAGGAATATGCTGACGATCCTGACCGTGGACCTTTTCCTGTACCTTGTGGCTTTTCTTGCGTCAGTGATCAATCCGGGGCAGATCGTGCTGTGGATCGATGTTGCCGCTGTACTGATCGGTGCTTTCCTTCCGTTCTTTGTCCGGGGCAGATTTGATATCAGCATTATCAGTTTCCCACATCTGGTGGAGCGTTTTGAGCTGATCACGATCCCTGCGGCTGATGTTCAGCCACTACTTTATCGTGATCGCGGTCAATCTGGTCACGGTTGCCCTCAAGTTTCTGGAGAACCCGGAGGCAAGCCCCCCGTTTACCGCAGGGCTTATGATTGCGGCACTGCTCCTGTTTTTCGCCGCAATCTTTTCAGACAGTATTTATTATCATGAAAAATACCGCTTTGGGATTAGAGATGCGGCTGCATCGTGTGGATTTCTGCTCATTGGAGCGGCAATTATGCTGCTTGTCTGTTCTATGATTTACGGATTCCTGATCGGAGCACTGATTGCTGCCTGCGGGAATTTTGTGATGCTGCTTATGAAATATAAGGGGGTCTGGGCTGAATGAAAATTGTTGTTTTGATGGGAAGTCCGAATAAAAACGGCTCCACAAGGATATTGGTTGATTCCTTCGTGCAGGGTGCGGAATCGGCAGGGCACACCTGTGAGGTTGTTGATGTTTGCCACGCAAATGTACATCCATGCATCGGCTGTGTTCGCTGCGGCTATGAGGGACCATGCGTGCAGAAAGATGATGTCGAAACAATCAGAGGGAAATTGCTCAGTTCAGATATGGTCGTCTTTGCCACTCCGCTCTACTACTACGGCATGACTGCACAGCTAAAAGCAGTTGTGGATCGTTTCTGCGCGTACAACAGCAGCTTAAACAGCAGGCATCTGAAATCTGCTCTGCTCACGGTTGCATGGAACGCGGATGATTGGACATTTGAGGCTCTTACGGCGCATTACAAAACCCTCGTCCGGTACATCAATTTTGAGGACCAGGGAATGGTGCTGGGATACGGCTGTGGGACACCAGCCATGACGAAAAGAAGCAAGTATCCCGATCAGGCTTATCATCTCGGAAGAGGGCTGTGATCAAGAGATGTTATGGCACAAAACATACTGCACAGAATATGACAAGCCGGAAAGGAGATGTCTATGAAGAAATCCGGAAAGGGTTTAGCCTTCGTTTTGGCAATAGCGTTTATTTTGACATTCACGCTATCAGCATGCGGAAGCAAAAACGCCACAGTTAAAGAGAATAATACTGAGCAAAGCACGGCCGGTGCAGGGGAAGCAGATAAAAAAGAATTGGCTGGCAATAATGAGCCGGGACAAAATTCGGAAACAGGTTTAGCTGCTTTGGAAGATGACACATCTGATACGAATGATCCCGGAAAGGATGTGTTGGTCGTATATTTCTCGGCAACCGGAATAACAAAGGGTGTTGCTGAAAAAATAGCCAACATAACAGATGCGGATATTTACGAGATTGTGGCTGCACAGGAATATACAAGCGATGATTTAAACTACAGCGATCCGGACAGCAGAACAAGTGTTGAGCAGAACGATCCGGCGGTTCGTCCTAAAATAGGCAGTGATGAAATATCTTTGGATGGATACTCCACGATTTTCATTGGGTACCCGATCTGGTGGGGACAGGAGCCACGGATTATGGACACCTTTGTAGAGAACCATAAATTTGCCGGTATCACCATGATACCGTTTTGCACTTCGGGTAGTAGCAGTATCGGTAGCAGCGGACAGAATCTTGCCGATAACGCAGGAAGCGGAAACTGGCTTGATGGACAAAGATTCAGCGGAAGCGTATCGGAAGATGAGCTTCGAAATTGGATAGACGGATTTCATATCAAAGAAGAGTCAAAGGAGGACACAGAATCTATGCTGCAAATAAGAATTGGAAATACAGCAGTTACCGTAGAATGGGAGGATAATGAGTCCGTACAGGCACTGAGAGATTTGTGCACCGATAACCCGCTTACTATTCAAATGTCTATGTACGGTGGTTTTGAGCAGGTCGGCTCCATTGGACAGAGCCTTCCAAGGGATGACCAGCAGACTACCACAGGCGCGGGAGACATCGTTTTATATTCCGGGAATCAAATCGTCGTCTTTTACGGCTCTAACTCCTGGGCCTACACAAGACTGGGACATATTACCGATCAGAATGCGGCAGGAATGTCGGAGCTTCTTGGAAATGGTGATGTGACGATCACAATCAGTATGGAGTGAGTCAAATGAGGATCTTGGTCTTAAATGGAAGCCCTCACACGAACGGGGCAACCTCAGACATGGTGAGTGCGTTTTCAATCGGAGCGATGGAGGCCGGACATGAGGTCATTTCCATTAATGTTGCCCATAAGAACATCAAAGGATGTATGGCTTGTGAATACTGCCGGGAGAAGGAAAAAGGCATCTGCGTGCAGAAGGATGACATGCAGGCAATCTATCCTGAGATCCTCTTGGCGGACATGGTCGTTTTCGCCTCTCCGATTTACTATTTCACGCTTTCGGCACAACTGCAGGCTGTAATCCACCGGACTTACTCGATAGATATTCCGAAGAACGTGAAGAAGGTCGCGCTGATCATGAGCTCGGGCAGCGCGTATGTGTATGGCCCCGCCATCACTCAGTATTATCAATCCATTGTTGAATACTGGGGCGTGGAGAATGCGGGAATCTATACAGCGAACGGAAAACAGAACAAATCAGAAGAAAAACGGCAAGAACTATACAGGTTCGGCAAGAGCCTGTGAGAAGAAAGGAGTTTTGACATGGCACTGAAAAGCAGACTGGGGTTTGGCATGATGCGGCTTCCGGTAAAGAACGGAAACCCGACCGACTTCGACTACGATGAACTGAACAGGATGGTAGATACTTTCATCGAGGCGGGTTACACCTACTTCGACACCAGCTACGTCTACCACAACGGAAAGAGCGAGGAAGCGACGCGCAAAGCAGTCGTAGAGCGTTATCCCCGCGACGCCTTCACCGTTGCCACGAAATTCCCCACCTTCAGCCTGGAGCGCGAGGATCAGATCGAGCCGATCTTTGCCGGGCAGCTTGAAAACCTCGGCGTGGACTATATCGACTACTATCTCCTACATAATTTCCAGACAGTTTATTATGATGGCATCGACGGCAAGGGCGGCATCGTGAAGACCGCGCACCTCTTTGATCATGCGAACAAGTGGAAAGCGGACGGAAAGATCAAGCATCTGGGATTCTCCTTCCATTCCTCTGCAAAGCTGCTGGACCGCATCCTGACCGAGCACCCGGAAGTGGAGTTCGTGCAGATTCCGTTCAACTACATCGACGCGGAGAGTGAGCTGGTGCAGGCGATGCGGGCTTATGAAGTGATCCGGAAGCATGGCAAGCTTGCGGTATTCATGGAGCCAGTTAAGGGCGGTGGTCTTTCTATGGTTCCCGCTGCGGTGGAGCAACGTCTGAAAGAGATGAATCCGAATGCAAGCATCGCATCCTGGGCAATCCGTTATGCAGGAAGCTTCGATGGCGTGATCTGCAATCTGTCGGGCATGTCCACGCTGGAGCAGGTGCGGGACAACATCAACAGCGTGCAGAATCTGGAGCCGCTCAGCACGGATGAAATGGTGCAGCTTCATGAAGTCGTAAAGCTCTACAAGAATGCCGGGCCAATCGGCGCGGATCTGGAGAAGTATCGCGGTCTGATTTATCATGGCGCACCTGTGACGGCTATTCTGGAGGCCTACAACATGTGCCAGCTTCAGCCCGATCCGGGCTTTGCAGATGACAACAACTATCTGAAAAACACCGTGGCGGAAGAAGCGCATCTGGACTTCTTCGGCGAATTGCCCGAAGAGAAGGCCATTCTTGCAGACGGCACAGATGTGACAGAGACGGTCAAGAAGGCTGAGAGCTGGCTCATTGAGCACAGCTTCTAATAAGATACCTATTATGAAAAGCTATTTGAATGATTCAGCTTTGATTGGTCCGATAGTATTCCTGAAAAGTATAAAGTCAGTCTGTCATTCTCAAGAATTGACCTGCTTTCATAAACTATAGAACAATTCATAGTTTCACGAGATTAAAAACGCTCCCGATCACCGGCGTAAAACCGATGATCGGGAGCTTGCTTTATGTCCAGCTCAGCCCTCGAAGGTGGAGCTCCGGCAAAGCTGATTCTAGGACATTTGAACTTCGTTCTTCCTTTTGCAGTTTCCGTGCCATCTCTACGCATCCGAAAGCCTTCCCTGCAGATGGGGACGCCATCGTTTCCGATTGTGAAGTCGTCTTTATAAACCGGTGGATGACCGCCTTTTCCGTTCAGGTCAATAAAAATATCATAGTATGTAATACTGACGGTGGGAGTAGTGTTTTTGAGCGGTTTCAATACACTTTCCCATCGCCTTTTTATAACCTGAAACCCGTGGAAATACGCCAGGAAAGGAGCTTCCTGTATGATTCAAATATAGGGATTCGACAGAAAGAAGGTGAAAGAAAAGATACCTCAATGTAATATAAGGTTTGCTGACCCACCACAGTTAGCGAAACCATTACAAGACAGAGAGGTATCTGAAATGAAGTCTAACACACAGAACACAAAGATTGCAGCAATCACGGAAAAAACTTTGATCATTGGCATCGATGTAGGGAGTGAAACACACTTCGCACGGGCATTCAACTGGCGGGGATATGAATTCTCCAGAAAGCCGCTGGACATGACCATTGAAGAACTCAAAACTATCATCTGGCGGTACTTCATCGTCTATTGGAATAACCGGCGGATATGCACAGCCAATGGAGGTCTTCCGCCGATGGTGATGAGGCAACGGTACTATGATGCTCTGGAACAGGCTGCATAAAAGTTCCGTGAGGAAAATGTGTCAAGTAATACTGACAATATCAATCCGTAATTCGCTGGCAAAGGCGGGTTTGGCGGCATAGAGGTTCTATCTGATTGCCTGTATTGTTGAGCTTTCAAGGTGCGAAGCCCATTTTTGCTATGGGTAGTTTTAGTTGCAGATTACTCCGGAGCAGCTCCTTACCGGAAAAGGAATTGAAGGTCGGAAGCGGAATGGTATACATGGCCGGTTATTCTTCGCAGCGGTGTCAATGCAAAGGGACAGTCGGTTCACTATCTTCTCTACTATTCAGAAGTTTCGGAAGTGATTCACAACCCTTATAGCACTGTGAAAGAGCTGATCAGTGGCAGAACCTATGCTCCGGGAGAGAAAATAGAGCTGCGCGACTGGGACGTAAAAGTGCTTCTTGAGCTGGATGTATAAAAACTCTGCCGCTTCTTACGATAAGGCAGTCTGCGCTGTCTCTTCTTTGCGGTACCGGGTGGGCGTGCGTCCGGACCATTGGCGGAAACGTCTGGTAAAATAGTTGGAATCAGAAAAACCGCAAGATAAAGCTATGTCCGTTACGGTGTCTGTTGTATTGCGCAGCAGGAAGGCACTCTCGGACAATCTGTATTCGAGCAGGTAATTGATCGGGGTGGTCTGATACGAGGAAGAAAAAAGAGAGCAGCATTTGCTGATGGAAACGCCGCCGGCATCAGCAATATCCTGCAGGGTAAGCTTTGTTTTGTAGCTGTGCTGGATCAGACCGATCATGTTCTGCATAATCACTCTTTCCTGATCTTCCTCCGCCTTCCAGGCATAATTGCCGGTATTTTCATAGAGAAGCGCCCATATTTCGGAAAACGCGGATGCGATCCGAAGCGGAGCAGCCGGGGAAGCATACCAGTCCGGCAGGGTCTTCAGAACAAGCAGGATCTCCTTCTGCCACAGGGTTTCCGGTTTTAAGTGCAGCCAGGGCATGGCTGCATTTTCAGTTATTTTGTCAATATATTTTTCTTTGACAGCCGGGAGCGCTTCCATGTAGGAAGGGAGAATCTGTACCAGCTGGATCAGGTTCTCCTTCTCATCCCCCGCACAGAAGACATGAGGCTGACGGGCGTTGATAAACAGGCCTTCGCCTGCCTTAATGAAGATTGCCTGTCCATCTACATGGCATTTTACCGTGCCTTTTATAGCCAGAATATATTCAACATCTTCATGCCAGTGCAGGGTAGTTGCCTGGCCTGGAATGCGGTGCAGGTTCTTCAGCCGCAAATACACGGGAAAATCATCAATGTCATAGACCGTCTGCGTCCCGTAATTCTCTTTTAATTCATTACCTTTTCTCATGACCGGCTCCTTGCAGGGTGTTTTAGAAACAGGCTTCACTGTCCTCCATGGGGTCTCCATTCAGCGCCTTCTTGTGATCTCAATTGTGCCTTGCTTGTGATTATACAGGATAATGCTAATAATTTGCAATATAATTATAGAAAAAAGAATAATCCTGTGTGATAATACTAATGCGAAGAGCAAATATTGAGATATAATTCAAGACAGGAACAATAAAGCACAATTAAAGGAGGATACAAGGATATGACCTGGAAATGCAAAGTGTGTGGCTATATTCATGAAGGAGATATGCCGGACGGTTTTAAATGTCCCAAATGCGGTGCACCGCGTGAGGCGTTTGAAAAAGTAAAAGATGAAACCAAAAAGAGTCCCTATGCCGGAACCAGAACGGAGAAGAACCTGTGGGAAGCGTTTGCCGGGGAATCACAGGCCAGAAATAAATATACTTATTTTGCATCTGTTGCAAAGAAGCAGGGGTTTGAACAGATTGCTGCCCTGTTCCTGAAAACAGCGGATAATGAACGTGAACATGCAAAGCTCTGGTTCAAGGCGCTGGGCGAGCTTGGGGATACGGAAGAAAACCTTCTTTCTGCAGCTGCCGGTGAAAACTATGAGTGGACCGATATGTACGACCGGATGGCGAAAGATGCGGATGAGGAAGGCTTCCATGATCTGGCGGAACAGTTCCGGGGAGTCGCAGCGATTGAAAAGACCCATGAGGAAAGATACCGCAAGCTGCTTCACAATGTAGAAATGAAGGAAGTATTTAAGAAGAGCGAAGTGAAGGTATGGGAATGCCGCAACTGCGGACATATCGTCGTTGGCACGCAGGCCCCGGAGGTATGCCCTGTCTGCAAGCATCCGCAGAGCTTTTTTGAACTTAGAAATGAAAATTACTGATTTCCGCCGGCCGGCGTGAAATCACGTGAAATCACAAAGCAAAAGACCGTTCCCCCCGGGGACGGTCTTTTTTTCGGAGAGGAAAACGCAGGCAGGAAAATCCGGCAGAAAACGCAGGCAGAAAACTCAGGCAGGGAACGCAGTCAGGAAAATCAGGCAGGAAAATCAGTCAGGAAAACGCAGGCAGGAAAATCCGGCAGAAAACGCAGGCAGAAAACTCAGGCAGGGAACGCAGTCAGGAAAATCAGGCAGGAAAATCAGTCAGGAAAACCAGTCAGGAAAATCAGGCAGAAAACGCGGGCTGGAAAACCAGGCAGGAAAATCAGGCAGATAAATCAGGCGGAAAAACCAGCTGGGAAAATCAGCTGAAGGGATCTGCCGGAAGTGTCAGCCTGGCTTTGTCCTTTTTTTCTGCAGGGCGGCGGTGTTCCGTTCCCAGAACACACCGTCAGCGTAGCCCTGTATGGTTTTATCCGTCAGGGCCAGTTCCAGACGTTTTTCAGCCCATACGCAAAATTGCTCGTTTATTTCAATGCCGACGAAGTGGCGGTTCAGTTTTCGGGCAGTGACCGAGGTGGAGCCGGAACCAAGAAACGGATCAAATACGATGTCGCCGGGATTGGAACTTGCCAGGATCAGCTTGGCAAGCAGTTTTTCCGGCTTTTGTGTCGGATGAGCCGTATTTTCCGGCATGGACCAGTAGGGAACAGAAATATCATCCCAGAAATTAGACGGGCAGGTATTCCGGAAATTTCCGTTTTCGGTTTCTTCCCAATCCCTGGGTTTTCCATTGGATCTGTACGGGGCCATCACCCGGCGGCGGATTTTGACGCTGTCCACATGGAAGGTGTATGATTTCGAATTTGTAGCAAACCATATATCCTCCATTCCGTTTTTCCAGTTCGTCAGGGAACCGCGTCCCTTTTCCCGCTGCCATGTAATTCGGTTTCGAATGATAAAATGCCTTTTCAGGACAGTTTCCACGGCAGAACCTGACTGCCAGTCGCAGCAGACATACACCGTGGCATCCGGTTTCAGCAGCGGGATAATTTTCCGAATCCAGTTCTCCGTATAGTCTATATAGGCTTCATCGGACGTTTTTTTGAATTTATGACCGTTAAAATCCTTATCCAGATTATAAGGCGGGTCCGCAATCAGCAAATCTATAAATCCTTCCGGAAGAAGCGGCATGACCGTCAGACAGTCACCGCAGATGGTCCGGTCAAGGATATCCGCCAGTGCAGCTTTCTCATGTATGGACAGGCATCGTGCAAGATACTGCTGTCCTTCCCCGACAGATATGTCGATGGTTTTATTTTTTTCTGTCTTCTTTTCGGACATTGATCCATGCTCCCTGACTGCTGAATAAAATGACACCGGGGGTTGCCCCCGGATGATGAAACCAATCCTGCTTATCTTAACACAGCCGGGGATTATTCACAATCCGCGGGTGCAATCCTAAAGTCAGGTGCAATGGCAATGATCTTACCGTCCGTCAGGTTATATTTGCGTATTGCTTTCAGGCGAAATGTTGTTTAGAATGACCACAGTGAAGAATTCAGGTTAAATTGTTTATCATGTTCGGGAGGTTTTACAGATGAAAACAATAGCGGTTGTTCTTGAAAATGGTTTTGAGGAGATTGAAGCGGTTACGCCTTTTGATGTGCTTATCCGTGCCGGTTTCCGGTGTGAATTTGTAAGCACAAAATCAGAGTCCGTGACCAGCTCACGCGGGATGGTCATTAAGACAAAGAAGGTAACTTCGCTCGACAGCTATGACATGATTGTTCTTCCCGGAGGAATGCCGGGTGCGAAAAATTTGTCTGAAAATGTCATTGTCCTGGATGCGGTCCGCAGCTTTCTGCAGGAAGGAAAGAAGGTAGCCGCCATCTGTGCGGCACCGGCTCTTGTGCTGACAGCCGCCGGTGTGACGGCGGGAAGAAAGGTTACCTGCTATCCGGGCATGGAAAAATACTTTAAGGATGCTGATTTCAGCGAGGATCGCGTGGTGACGGACGGAAACCTGATCACCAGCCGCGGACCGGCGACAGCCATGGAATTTGCCTTTACGCTGGCGGATGAACTCGGCGGAAATTCACAGCCGGTGAAGGATGGAATGCTGTATATCCGATAAAAACAGCATCTCACGCTTTTTTACTTTGAAGCCATAAAGAGTTCTGTTATAATGGTCTGGTGTAAATTCTATGATCAGCCGGAGGAACTTGTTATGGAACAGCGGGAAAAATTAGGGTCGCGCCTCGGATTTATTCTGTTATCAGCCGGGTGCGCCATCGGGATCGGAAACGTATGGCGTTTTCCGTATATTACGGGACAGTATGGCGGCGGCGCCTTTGTGGTCATTTATATTGGCTGCCTGATCCTGCTGGGGATTCCGGTTCTGAGTATGGAATATGCGGTAGGCCGTGCCAGTCAGACGAGTATTCTGCCGGCGTTCCGGAAACTGGAAAAGCCCGGGACAAAGTGGCACCTGTGGGGCTATATAGCCATGGCCGGCAACTATGTGCTGCTTTTCTTTTATTCGGTTGTGTCCGGCTGGATCCTCTACTATGCTTACAAAATGGCGGCGGGCGCTTTTGAAGGGACGCAGGAGGAAGCAGCGAAAGCTGCATCGGAAACCTTTGCCCATATGATGGGGTCACCGAAGGTTCTGATTGGAAGCATGCTGATCGTTGTAGCCGTTACGGCGGCCGTATGCAGCATCGGTCTGCAGAAAAGCGTGGAGAAGGTAACCAAAGTTATCATGATCGGCCTGCTGGGGATGATGGTTATTCTCGGAATCCGCAGTCTGACACTGTCGGGAGCAGACGCGGGCCTTTCCTTTTATCTGAAACCGAGCCTTGCCAAAATGGAAAAGGCCGGCGTATTCCATGTATTTTATGCAGCCCTGAACCAGAGCTTTTTCACGCTGAGCATCGGCATGGGCGGCATGGAAATTTACGGAAGCTATATTGGCAAAGAGAAATCGCTGACCGGAGAAGCGGTGATTGTCACGGCACTGGATACCTTTGTGGCCATTGTAGCCGGGCTTATCATTTTTCCGGCCTGCTATGCCTTTGGGATCTCTCCGGATGCCGGACCAGGCCTTATTTTCAAAACACTGCCGCCGGTGTTCGCAGAAATGCCGCTGGGAAGAGTGTGGGGCACCATGTTCTTTATATTCCTTTTCTGTGCAGCCCTTTCCACGATGATCGGCGTTTTTGAGAACGATCAGGCGTTTCTTATTGACCTTAGGGGCATGAAACGGCAGAGAGCCGGTATAATCAATGGCCTTGTCATTGCCGTGATGTCGGTTCCCTGTGCGCTCGGCTTCAATTTATGGAGCCGTTTTCAGCCGCTTCGGGCGGGCAACAGCGTGATGGATCTGGAGGATTTCTTTGTATCCGATATTGTGCTCCCGGTCGGCTCTTTTATTTTCTGCCTGTTCTGCACCATGAAATATGGCTGGGGTTTCGACCGCTACATGGAAGAGGTGAACACGGGGACGGGAATGAAGGTATCACCAAAATTAAGGTTTTATTTTAAATATATTCTGCCGTGTATCATTGGTTTTCTTGTGATCTACGGTCTGGTTACCTATTTCGTCTGAAGTCAGGGAGTTCTATGGAAAATACCGCAGAAACAGTGAAAGCACGTGCTTTCAGCGCAGATACGATTAAATACATAGCCATTGCCGCGATGGTACTGAACCATCTTGCGAACGTGTTCCTGGAAGACGGAACGATGCTTTGCGAGTGCCTGAAGGCGGTGGGATACTTTACGGCGCCGGCGATGATTTATTTTCTGGTGGAGGGATATTATCACACCCGCTCACGGAAGAAGTATTTTCAGCGGCTTCTGATTTTCGGAGCCGTATCGGAGGTTCCCTTCTGTCTGGCTTTTACGGAAAACGGGG
>Ga0256406_1004305_pt1 | contig 16501 bp, 14 predicted proteins | sample RumenRJG_03DNA_FD_185986 | JGI IMG/M metagenome (GOLD analysis project Ga0256406, IMG submission 185986) | Bovine rumen microbial communities from Lethbridge, Alberta, Canada - RJG_03 | ecosystem: Host-associated > Mammals > Digestive system > Stomach > Rumen | place: Canada: Alberta | collected... | reverse complement strand
ATGTGATGTATGTTTCATTCGATGAAAACTATCCATCCGTCATTGAAGCCGCAGTGTATGATGAGCCAGAAGGTCGTGAAGAACGAGATGCATGGCCTATTGCTGAAGGCATTTGCTGGGACATGGATGATGAAAGCATCACACCCCGTGCAATCGCTGCTGACATTAAGAAATACTTCTGATGCACCGACCAACCCTATCCAACAATCCCCCAGACTAAAGGAGGTAAATAATGAATGAAATCAAGCTCTCGCATTGTGAACATCATGATTACAAGACGCAAGCAGCAGCCAATGATGCGCACAATGGTAAAGCAGTGCAAGCAACCCGCACTTATGATGGTAAGATAATCAGTGTGCGTTTCACAGACAATGGTGAGACTGTGGTTCACATCAAGCTTGACACGCCAGAGAAAACCATCACACATTGCCATGTGCGCATTGAATGCATACCATGACAGCAAGTGCGATACATGATAACTGTACAAAACTGACCGAGTAATAAAAAATGAAAACACAAGGCGTAAGAGAACCAAGAAAGTGAGAAGAACCGATGGATAACAATACGATTGATGTGATTGTGGCTAAGCTCTATGAGCATGCTGACATGCTTCGTGCCATTTACTGTGATGTGAATGAAGAAGAATGGGTTCGGAACGATGCTTACAGGCTGATGGGTGGTTATCAGGATGCGGCGGCGTTCGTATCAAACCTCAAGTCAAAACAGTAGTCTGGGCTGATGCTGATAGTGTCACATCATGCCATCAATCCTTGTATCAAGCTGGCACTCTCAGACTTGAAAACAATGCTTACACTTCTGTTTTCAATCATTCATAAAAGACAATCAGCGCTGGTAATGCATTTACACTGATTGTCTTTTTTATTTGATTCGACTTACTGGTTGTCTTTTTATTATGATTCACTGTAATTGCTCACAATTTGCGAGCAACATGCACACAGCTACCAAGTTACCAGGTTAGCAAGCTGGGTTGGGATTGCTGCTGATGTTTGTGTGCATGCAGCAAGAAGGCAGAATCAACACCATCAGCCAGCTAGCCGCACTCTCAGTTAGTTGCTGTCAATTGCATACATGCATACAATCGTAGCAATGCGACCAATGCTCACATTATAACATACAGAAGAACTAATCATCTGTAATCAAAGCCTGTAAACACATGCACACAGGCACTGATTGTGACCAATCATGAGAATGCGCTCTATCCCATACAACTTCTCAGTCTGTCTATCATGATTACTGTGATACGGTGAACGCACACAGTTGGTGATTATTATGCGTTCTATTGATGATGCTGCTTTATTGTGTGCATGATTGAAAACCAGGTATCATATGATGATTCAGTCTTTCAACTGACAGTCATCCATCTTTATAATGCCAGCATTGGTCGCATGCTTTCAATTTGATAACAGGATTGCTAAGGATTACTTACTCAGAATAACCTCACTCAGTGTGATTCTCATTCACTCATCCAGCATGGCTGACACATGCTCAATAGTGAACTCATCAGGCATGTGAACATCATCCAGCATTGCACGCATTGCATTCATAATTCGCTCATCCTCATTATGAAACAGATTATCAGCGGATGGATGAAGCCCGCCACCGATGAAACTGAATACAAGCATGCATATGCTCACAATCATTGCTGTGAACATAACACCAAACCGAGCCTTCATCATTCTGTTTATCATCATATCACCCTTTTACAACTTTACTTAGCAATCCGATAACCACACCAGCAGTTGGATAACCATGCGAACATGCAAACATGATTAACACATGCTGACAATATTGTAAATCAATATCAAAACCAGACAGTGGGTTGTATGCTGACAATGCGAACAATGCAAGCACATACAGTTTCATTTGATTTTCATTCTCACAGCCAGATGAACCCGTAATCCTACAATTGCATACAGCAATGGAATCACCACACCAGTGTTCTATTATGATTCCATTATCAACCAGTAATCAGCATCACATGTGATTTTTTTGCAAGCAATGTGAACAGGTATGCTCACACATGCTATTTTTGCAGTTAATGTGTTTGCATACAATGTGAACAGGCGTGCTAACAATCTTGACTTGGATTCCAGGTTCATGCTGACAGCGAGTCATGTGAGCATGATGCGAGGTGCAGATGAATACACATAATGCAAACACGCATCGTCGGTGTTAAGTTCATTGAACTAACTGACTACTGACTGGATTACACATTTGAACCAACGGATGATTACATAGTAAACTTATCTTACTGATTATTGCATAGTGCCTTATCTTATTGATTACATCACTGATTGCATTGATTACACAACGACTTATCTTATTGATTGCAAAATAGGCTTATCTCACTGATTGTACTGATTACACAATGTATTATTGCACTGATTATACCACTGATTATACAGCGCTTTATAATACTAATTGATATTCACAACCAGATAATAGGATAGGTAAAACCACAGAGTGATTAGTAATGATTGCTTGCAATTGCAGTCATTATGAATTCATAAATTAAGAACCCTGAGATTGTATCCATGTGATACAACAGTGAAAGGAACAATACTTGATGATGCCATACTTACTCATACTACTAGCTATTACAGTAGGGCCAATCATACTAAGTGAGATTACACTTATAATAATTGACATGATAAGAAAAAGCTCATTTAATGACCCGAAGAAACGCAGGGCTAAAGGTATTAAAAACACTGATGTATTCACACCGAAACGCTCTGAATTCAACCAGAAACTAGCTGAAGCAATGCGAGACAACAGGCTCATTAGCAAGAAAAGTGAGAAACATGATAAATGGGGTATTGCTATCGACCCATCACCACTGGCACTGACCTGGAAACGCTTATACCTAATCCTAATCATCATCGGTGCAATCATTGCAAGCATTGGATACACTGCTCAACAGAAAATCATGATGATAATAGGCATCATCATCGGAATGAGCTGGCTAGTAATTGCCATCAAACAAGGTAAAGCAAAAATGGATGCTGAGAAGAACATTTACGATACTATCTTCAGTGTCCTAAAAGGACACCTAGGAACATCCGACCCAAATGCACAACCACGGGATATAATCCACATCGACCAATGGACAACACCAGATGAACCACAATTGATAGCAGATGGACGCACTAAATCCAGTGAAGACGGTGAAGCAGAAGAATTTGAAAAAGATGTACCAAAACCAGATAAGCGCGGTAAAATACACCAACCAAAAATCGCAGAATTCCGCACTACACCACTCTCAATGAAAGTAGACTTCCCACCCACCTTCAGAGAAGCAGGCACTGATGACACACTACAACACCTCAATGAAGCCTTCGGTCATGTCACAGAATGGGTCGCAGAACGAGATGTACCAGATGAAAAACACACAGGTCAAATGAAAACAATCAGTGGCTGGGACTTCCCAGGTCACACTGCTTACCTGCGCACAGTGCCACCATTGCCAACAATGGCTAAACTACCAGTTGACTTTGATAAGGGACCATGGAACCAAATAAAACTAGGACGCACCGTATCAGGTGAAGCCTACTGGGATTTGAAAGTCACCCCAATGGCACTAGTCCCACTGGCAATCGACACACTAATCTGGAAGAAAACAGGCATAGACCAATACACTTCAGTCAGATTAGACACAATAAAACCAGGTGATACACTACTCACTGAGATAGGAACTGACACAACTGTTCTCAATACAACACCAGTGCATACACCAGAGTCAATGTTCAGAATTGTATTCATTGATGATAATCATGCAAGCAGACGCTTACAAACAGTGAAAGCCGCAGGTGAGCATAATTGGATTATGAATGATGGCAGTGAATGCACTAGCCAGCAATTATATGATGCAGTGAAGCGAGGTGAGCGACCTATACTAGCACCAGTGTATGGTGATAATCGCATTATACATTGGAGGGTTTATTCAATTGCATTCATGCCACCAGAGCCAGTCATGTGTGTAAATGTTGATGACAGCACTCACACCTTCCTAATAGCTACAAGAAACAGTATTATCAGCACTAACAGTAAGACAGTAAATAATCCATCTAATGCTACTAATGCTAACACTGCCAGCACTGCTAAATCAAGTAATGATAATGCTAGCACTGCTAGCACTAATGCTGATGATAACAATGCACTGACTACTAGCAGTAATGCTGCATCACAGGTTGATAATTCCAGCACTGTAAGCACTACTGATACGGTTGTGAGTTCACAGCTAGATAATACATTTACCACTAGCACTAGTATGCTAGACAGTCTAACTACCATTGATATTGGTAATGGTTATTCAGAACTTATCATAAATGACCAGGTTAATGCGAGCACTACTGTGAGCAATACTGCTTACAATCAGGTTCAAGTAAGCAATAATGCGAGCAATGCTGCTAACAATGAATTAACCACACGGGCTGCTAGTAGTGATGACACTGTTAACACTATTGTTAGCATTACATCTAATACAGTGAATGATGCTGACAGTCTTGTTAATGCGGTTAGCAGTTCTGTTAATACTGCTAATGTTAACAATGCTGGCATTAATAGCAAGGCTGATGACACTACTAGTGATTCATTAGCTATTACTGAGAGTGCTAATAAGCACTCTAATGATGATGCTAGTAGTGTTGATAATGCTACTCATGCTAGTGCGACTGCTAGTGCTGATGATGTTAACACTGCTAACAATAATGATGATAGCTCTATCAATACTGTTGCTAGTGATGTTAGCAATGTTAATCATAATGTTAACAATAATGCTGGCACTGCTACTAATATTGCTGATAGAGCTGTTAATAGTAATGTCAACAATAATGTAAATACTGCTGTTAGCACTGCTAACAATAATGCTAATACTGCTACTGACACGGTATCACCAAATGATAACAGTGATTCTGACACTGTTAACAGTGCTAGCAATAATACTGGTGCTGATGCTGGCATTGCTGATAACGCTATAAATACTATTGCTGGTGATGCTGCTAGCACTGCTAATAATAATGCTAACAATGCTACTGGCACTGCTGCAAATACTATTGCTAGTGCTGATAATGTTAGCACTGTTAGCACTACTGATGACACTACTAGCATGATGATTACAGTTGATAGGGATACAGCATGTGCGCATGGCATACCAACACATAACTGCGGTTCAACAGGTGGTGGTAAATCCGTCCTACAGAGACTAGCTGTGTTTCACTGCATTGCGCACAGCAATGACATCAAATTCCTTGGTATCGACCTCAAGATGGTTGAGTTAAGCCCCTACACTGTATTCTCTGACACTGTACTAGGTATTGCCATCACGCTAGAAGATGCGGTTGAAATCCTTAAGTTTGGTAATGACCAGATGATGAGCCGTTATAATCAAATGCAAAAAGCAGGTGTTAATAACTTCGCTGACCTACCTAATCACGGTCCAGCTATCCTAATCATGGTTGACGAATGTGGACAATTGCTCGACATGAGCGGTGGTAAAGGCACAGATGAAGCTAAGGCAGAATCAGCACTCAAGGGACAGGCACAGTCAATTATTGGTTCAATAGCACGACTGGGACGAGCAGCCGGGGTTCACCTACTTCTCGCTACTCAACGCCCCGACGCAAAACTTATTCCTGGAGAGCTTAAAGAGAACCTAATGTTCAGAGCTGGTTGTGGTCATTTAACATCAACAGCATCATCTATGTTGTTTGATGATGCAACTGGAACGCAGACACCTGCATCTCCAAAGGGTCGTGCTGCTGTTATGAATGTTGGTCAGAAGCCTCAGAAAATCCAGGTTTACTTTACCAAGGATTATAGTTGGATGGTTGATTGGCTTAAGAATAAGGGTCTGAATCCTGATTTAACACCATTATCAACAGGACCTACTGTTGGTGGTGCGGCTGGTGTTAGTGAATTAGCTGGTATGACATTGGATAATAATAGTGCTGACATTGATGCGATTGCATCTCAGCGTGATGCTATTGCTCAGGCTCATGCAAAGGCTGTTCAAGAGCAATCTGATTCTGAATCAGCACCTAGTGTTAGTGCTTCTGATTCAAGTGGTTTTGTTAAGCCTGTACTGAAGGGTCAGCAGAATACTGATAAGCATGATCCTCGTGATGACTGGGATGATGATATGGATGAATTAATTGACTAGTTAAGTTAACATATCAAATATTCTTCTATAAAAAATAACTGTTTTATATATTTTTTATAAAACAGTTATTTTTTATAGAATTTATATAAATTTGTGCTATAATAGTTAATAGAGTAAAAATAAATATAATCAATTAGTAAAGGAATAAATATATGTCTCAACAACCAAAAATCAGAATATGTCCTATATGCGGAACTGAATATACTGGTAAAAGAAAGAAAACATGCGGTAAGCCAGAATGTGTTAAGGCTCTTAAAGCTAAGTCTAGCTCTGAGAACATGAAAACATGTGTATGCGTATTGTGTGGTAAAGAGTTCCAGTCAACTAAATCTAATTCTAAGTATTGCACTCGTATGCATCCTAAGACTTGTGTCGTATGCGGTAAAGAATTTATCGTTGACACTTTGAAAGATCATGTTGATCGTCCTACTTGCAGCCCTCATTGCGGTGCAATCTATTCTCATATGAATGGTAAGGATAAGGCTGCACGCCAGTCTAACTCTCAAGCTAAGTACGGTGTTGATAACCCATTGCAAGCAGATGAAGTCAAGGCTAAAATACGCAGCACTACTGAATCACATCCTGAATTGGATTCAAGGTTTGGGTCTGATAAGTTTAAGCAAGAAATGATTAACAAGTATGGGGCTGATAACCCTAGCAAGGTTTCACTATTTCAAGATAAAAAGATAGAAACAACCCGACAGCATTATGGTGTTGATAACCCAATGCAGAATGAAAGCGTAAAACAATCAAAAATTAAATCTCAAGAAAATCATAAGCAAAAGTAATTAGAAGATTAGAATTAATTTTTACTTAAAATAAAAGATAAAAAAACTTTATAAATATTGCTAAATTCCTAAAGAATAGGATAAGATATAACGCAGTAGAAGAAAATCATAATATGCCCGATATATTAGCATCATGTGTCCGCCTCATAAAGTATGCGAAGAAATGATGTGCATTAATGCTAGCACATTGTAATCTTGCGAGTTCTCATGTTGTATGATATTATTGAAGTAAGTGATAAGTTTATCACTAGGTGAAAGGAGCGCTGCATGAGCCAGAAAGTGCATATTAAGAGTGTTCATGTTAGTACTCCTATCCTAATCAATATTGATACTAATCAGCAACCAATCATGAGTGATGACCCTGATGTTATCATGAAGTACATGATGGATGGTTATCGTTTCATGAAGAATAAGAAACGGTCATCCCGCTGGGATTATAAGAATGAGAACGGTGATAAGCATTACATCGGTGATAATGATACTCGTAAAGTAAGTGAACTACGGGCTGCTTATGATTTCATTAAATCCCTTCCATCCGATTTGATTGACATGGCGATTCAGGATGAGAAGAAAGAATGGAATGCAGCATGGTTAAGGAATGACACTCTGAAGAGCAAAGGCAAGCCCATTGGAGAACTCCCTGGTTTTACTCGTAGTAAGGAACAAACTAGTTTCAAGATATGCTCACATAGGCGTCTTGATAAGGACACTAATGAGCGATTGAACACTAACGCGGTGTTTCATAAGTTAAATAAGCACAATGGTGTGGTTATCATTAGTGGCTCAATGCCTAGGAAACTCGTCCCTGATAAGTATCCTTGCCATTATAAGATTGAAATCAGGGTACAGCTCAGTGAGGAAATTCGTGATTACACTAGTGTGATTATTAAGTGGGATGACCGTGAGCTGATTTTTGTGAATGACCCATTACCAATCAATCGTGAACCTGTTAGAACGGGTGATGATAAACGCAGTATTGGTTTGGATGCTGGTTGTGTTCATGAGTTAGCAACAAGTGATAACACAATGCCATTCATGGATTTACCTGATAAAGTCCGTCTTATTGATGATAAGATTGACTTACTGAATAAGCATCAGGCTAGGCGGCGTGCTCAAGCTGGTTATGCTGATACGAAATCGTATTATCAGCATGGTATTAGTGGCAATTATGCGAGGACTCAGACTGAAATCAGTAAGTTGTATGCTTTGAAGCGTCGTATCACAATGGATGCTCAGCATAAGATGACTTACTGGATTGCTGCTAATTTTGATGAGGTTTTTATTGAGAATCTGAACCTTCATGGGATGATGAAATCACCAGATGCGAAGCCTGATCCGAACCATGAGGGTGCGTTCCTTCATAATGGTGCGGCTGCTAAGGCTGGTTTGAATCGTAGTCTAGCGCGTGCTGCTATTGGTCAGTTGTTTAGTTTTCTTGATTATAAGTGTTCATTAGCGGGTGTTCGACTTACGCGGTTGAACCCGGCTTTCACATCGCAGGAGTGCTCGGCCTGTCATTATGTTGACTCTTTGAACCGCGAGAACCAAGCGGTTTTCAAGTGCCAATCATGCGGGTTTGAGGCTAATGCGGATGTGAATGCAGCATTGAACATCTTAAACCGGGGGTTGCACCCGTGTGATTATAATGGTAATGGTCGTTATTTGAAACCCGTACCATTTAATCCTGTATTGCAATCGAGGTCAGGGCATGGCCCCGTTAATGATACTCATGACCACTTATCACAGCCAGTGATACTGTGCTCTCATGAGCCACAAACCTCTTGCTAACAACACTGCTTAGCAGTAATTGTTAGTAAGGAATCCGACCTCATTCAAGAGGCGGAGGATGTCAAATTCTGATTATCGTTTTGGTTCAGACAATTTCACTAATCTTATCCAGGAGAAGTATGGTGTTGACAATGTAAGCAAGCTTGATAGTGTTAAGCAGAAGAAGTCTGATACTGTTATGCAGCATTATGGTGTTGATAATCCAATGAAAGCTGATGATGTAAAAGATAATCATAAAAATGTTATGAATGAAAAATATGGATATGATTATGCTTCACAGATTCCAGAGTTCAAGAATAAAATTGCTGCGACTATTAATCGTCATGCTAATGACCCATCTTATCATAAGAATTATAGTCGTATCAGCAAGTTGAATATGAAGTTAGCTCAGAAGCTTCATGATGACATTGGTTGTGAGACTGAGTTTGAAGCCCCTATCGGTAATGGTATGAGTGCTGACTTAAAGTGTACACTTGATGGCAGGTCAGTGCTGATAGATTTGAATCCTACGGTTTCTCATAATATTGATGTTCCTTTTGCTTGTTTAATTAATGGTTGTGATAGTATCCCTAATTGCTCTGAGCATGTGAATCCTATTACACCATCTTATCATTATAATAGGACTATGACAGCATTAAAATCTGATTCTAATACACCTTATTTGCAGTTCTATGGTTGGGATTCTTATGAGCATATCAGGCGTGCTGTTATTTTCATGCTGAATAGTGATAATTGTGAGAATTGCAAGCATTGTAAGCATGTTCTAAATGATGATGATATGGTTATTATCAGTAATCCTAATCCTGCTGTTGTGAGGCGTTTTATTAAGGATTATGCTTATAATACTAATTCTGTTGTGAATCAGGTTAGTGGTGTGAATGCGATTATTGATGCTGATGATATCACTACTGCTACTACTGATAATGCTACTAGTAGTGCTAACAATGCTAGCAACATCACTAGTGCTACTAGTGCTAGCACTGTTAGCATGATTGCTAGCAGTGATTACAATTCTAATGCCATGATTACTACTGCTAACACTGTCAGCAGTAATGCGAGAAGTAGTGTGAACAGTGCTGCTGCTAACAATGCGAACAACAGTGCTAATAATAATGTTAGAGTGTATGCGGTGTCTCGTAAGAGTGATGATTGCATTATCATGCTGTTGGTGCTGGTTGATGATTGTGTGAGTGCTATCCCTAGGTTCGATGCTGATGGTGTTAATCATGCTGACATTGTTAACATTGTGAAGAATTTTATTGTTAAATATGAGCTAGCGAATGATGGTAATATGATGGTTAGATTATTCTTGGATTCTGATTCAGTGATTTATGGTTTGCTGTTGGATGCTGGTTTCAAGCCTATTGGTGAGCATGAGCCTTTGAGTGCATTTGTTAACATGGTTAGTGATAATGTGCTTATGACTGCTGGTGATAGTGTCAACAATAATGCTAACACTACTGTTGTGAGTGATGGTTGTGTTAGAGTGGTATCATCTGGTTCTCAGTTGTTTGCTTTATAAGTTCATTTATTCTCAGTTATTTTTAGTTGATTATTGGTTTTATTTTCTTACGCTATGGTTTAGTTGAAGTAGTTGTAAACAAGTGTTAGCATAATTTGTTCTTGCTCATTTCACTTAACCTCGTTTTACATTTCACTTTATAAAGCAATGACGCACTAGCAAGTTTACTGTTAGTTTTATGTGGGCGTGTCTGGTTTGGTTAGACAATTTATTGATTGTTCACATATTGCTAGCATGATTGTTTACAATTTTAGTCATTAGTGCTGGTAGCTCTAATTTGCACCTGCCTGCACTATTTTAGCAAGCTTTTTTGATTACAGTTTGTACGCATGATTGTTAGCATTTAGTTTTGGTAGGTTTGCTTGATTGTTAGTATTAGAGCTGGTAAGCTTGGAATCTAATTATAGTCTGGTTATTAGCTACTGCGATTATTAACTGTTGATAGTGATAATAGGTATCTATATGTATTGCATAAGCATGTTAGTAGTTAATGCTGTTAGCAATGTTTTCATTATCAAACTTACATGCTAGTAATAAGCACAAGTTTTAACAGTGGTTATGAAGTTAAATAGTGAGTGATTATTACATTGATTACATTGTGCTAGCAATATTGTATTCACTACCATAGCTCATACTAGCTATTCTTGATTCTTGATAAGAGTATTACGCTTTATAAAAAAGTATGCGTAATAATGCATAATCTACAGTCAATAATTGGATACACATACACAGTAATAGGCACACTGGTTAAAAACTGGTTAACCTGGTGCTTATGTATTGTTAGCATATTGTATGCAGTTAGTGAACTACTTAATTATTAGCTAAGTTAGGATTTCACTAATTATTAACTCAGTGGCTAATACTATGATTGCAATCATGCTAGCAATGTGTGGCATGTCTTCACAATTAGTAGCAATTGTTGTGCTATGTATTACTGAGTTGAAGGATTTGATGAACCGTATTATGCGTTGTGATATGGTGTTTTGTTGTGTTTGTTAATTGTTAATGATAAACTCGTTTCATATAGAGTGATGAATGATTATTATTTTGTTAGCAAATTGTGTTCATTTTTTTGATTCATAATGAAAGCTACTATCGCTGACTAACACGGTGGCTTATAATGTTGATGATTACTGTGTTATAACCATGTAATAGTGTTTTTATAATTAATTTTTGCTCATTCATTTTTTGCTTAAAATCGATGTCATCCAGAACGGCTGATTTATCAGGGGTGCTGGATGACTCATTTCTTGAAAATTGTTAAAAATCGCGTTTATGAGTAGTTAGTCATAAAACAGGATAAATTGCTCTCAGAATCGATGTGAGCAATTGTGAACACAATTAGAATTTTAGATAAAATTGTTAATCTTTACCTAGTTATAACTAGTGATTACATGACCTGGTCTTTACCATCACCTGCGAGTGAAAAATTTCCAATCATCCCTGATATGCGAGGCACTTGTAATCCAGCTTTTAAATCGTGCATTATGAGTGATAGCGTTGCAAGCATGTTCACAACTATCAGTGTTTTGAAGTCATGGTTAATCAGCACACCCGTAAATGGCATGAGAGCCAGTATGAGAATATGCACTCTCACTAGTATCAAATTATGAATTTTTAGCTTGTAAGTCTGGTAAGTGATTGCTCTCATCTCACTATCATTGTAAACATAATGCTAGCAGTAATCTTGTAATTATATACAGATGGATGTCTGGAGCTACAATTTATGATTGGTTGCAGGCTGATGCATAAGTTATTCTAATAAGATTGTATTACTGTGTTAAGTATGTTAACATTGTTATCATGAGTCTGAAGAATAAGAATGATGATTATTATACGGTTAATAATAGTATGCTTTCTAATGATAATACTATTAGTGATGAATAAAGGGTGAATGATAAACCAGTTAAAGTTCATAATGGTTTCACTAAATTCATGATAACGATTGTTGTTTGGTTTTTAGTAGCATTTGCTATTTTCTGTCCTATTGCTGCATATTCATATTATAAGACTCATAGTATGTTTATGTGGCCCATTCCTATATTAGGATTAGTATTAGCTCTAACGCTACCAGTTGCAATGTTAGTGTGTAAAAAATATTAACTTAGTGTAAATTCAGTATTTTATATAATTTTGCTCAGAATCGATGCCAACCCAGTATGGCTGATTTATCAGGCGTTCTGAATGTATCATTTCTTAAAAACTGAATTCATTATGTTAACATTGTTATCATGAGTATAAAGAATAATGATTATTATACGGTTGTTAATGATAACAATACTATACTTAATGAAGAACCAAATGTGAATAATAAACTAGGTAAAGTTCATAATGTTTGCAATAAAGTTTTCAATGCATTCATTATTGCAATGATGGTAATTGGTTTTTGGGTTTTAGGAGCATGTATATTTTGTTTTCTAACGCTACCATTTATAATATGAATGTGAACTGCGAACTTAATTTACATATATGTTAGCACAAATTGTGAACAGTTCTAGTATTGCAATGTTAGCGTGTGTAAAATTAGCGTAAATTCAGTATTTTATATAATTTCACTTAGAATCGATGCCGTACATAATGACTGATTTATCAGGCGTTCTGTATGGCTCATTTATTAAAAACTGAATAATAAATTAGCCAGATTATTAACTCATTATGTTAGCATGGTTATCATGAGCATAACGATGAATAAAAATAATGATTATTATACTGTTTCTAAGGATACTGCTATTCTTAATGATGAACCAAATGTGAATAATAAACTAGGTAAAGTAGTTCATAATGTTTTTTATAAATTCATGATAGCGAATGATATCATTTGGGGCTTATCAGGATTTTATACTATATGTGCTATTGCTATTGAGGCAAATTATAAAACTTATATCATGTGGCCGATTATGCTAGGATTCGTATTGTATCTTATATGCACATTATTATTTCTAATAATGACAGTAATATATGCTTTTGAACTTAATTCTAACAATAATAATTGATCGACTGCAATTACTGTTATTTGATTGGTGAACAGACTCCGATATCAAGAAATACAATGGTAATAACCTAGTTAACATGTGAACTATTGTAAGCACCAGTTGAAAACTAATTGCGAGTAGTTATTCTAACATGACATGATACTAATGAATATGCTAGCATGGTTATCATGAGCCTAATTAATAAAAAAAATAATGATTATTATACGGTTAATAATAGTATGCTTTCTAAGGATAATACTATTCTTAATGATAATCAGAGTGAGAATAATAAACCAGGTAAAGCTCATAATGGTTTCACTAAATTCATGATTACAATGCTAGCAACTGTTATTTGGATTTTGTTAACATGTGTTATTTTCTGTCCTATTGTTATAGTAGCGTATTATAATCAAAATAATATTAGTGGTTTAGCTCATATCATGTGTCCTATTATATTAGGATTAGCATTATTATTCATGTTCATGACTAATAAAATAATTATTATTGTTTCTTATATTTTGGATGAATTAGAAAATAATAATGATAATGATACTGTTAATTCTGAAGCTAAAAAAGATGATGCTGATACTTTAGAAGATAAGTATAATGACTCAAATAAGCGAATGGGATCAGCGGTTGCAATTGGATTTATGCTTCTAATGGCACTTATGATAGCATAATTGTGAACAATGCTAGTAATGGTGATGGTACAGAATGCTAATCATATCAGTGCTTGCATAATACAAATTGATTGATTAACTGCGTAATGACAGTAATAATTATAAAATTATATTCATACTTAATTTTGCTCAGAATCGATGTCATCCAGTAAGCCTGATTTATCAGTCCTACTGGATGACCAATTTCTTGAAAATTGTTAAAAATCGCGTTTATGACTAACTACTCATAAAACTAGTAAAATTGCTCTCAGAATCGAAATCAGATAAATTTCATAATATGTCTCACAGCCACATTTTATGTATACAATTGTAGCAATTTTGCATTGTAGTGAGTTCATAATCATATAAATATAATAATTGACTACATGTATACAATTCTTATTGACTAATTAGCTTAATCATTATCGATAGTTTAGTATTTTAGTGCTTTTGATTTCTTTAACCTGGTTAAAGGCTGTTATTCTTGCAGTTAGTGTTATTTTTACTGTTTTCATATGTAGCATTTTTTGCTCAGAATCGATGTCATCCAGTAAGCCTGATTTATCAGTCCTACTGGATGACTCATTACTGTAAATTAGTGAAAAACCGCGTTTATGACTAACTACTCATAAAATAGGTAAAATTGCTCTCAGAATCGAAATTAAGAAAACTAAGAACCATACTTAATTTCTTTTACTCACTCATTGTCAGCACTGTTAACAATGTATGCAATTATAAATAATCAATAAGACTTAATACTATAAATGTTAACAAGTAAGCAAGGCTAACCATATGTGATTATTTACATGCTCTCATGCATATGCATACACATTACACATATTGTTAGCATTGCTAACAATAAATCAACTACTCAAATCTCTCAATAAACACATTATAGTTAGTGATTTGATTAACTTTATAATGCGCTCATGATTTTACCACAGTACCAAACGCACTAACATCACAGTAATTAACAAGTGAATCCTTGTAATACTAATGCGTAAGTGCAGTTAACTAATGCTAACACATTGCATACATGCACTGTGTTAGCAAATGCCAACAATCAAATCACTCATACGCTTAGCATGAATTTCATATTTTGACACGGTGTGCGCAGTCTTGCGTGCATTCCAAATGCTCACATTATAACCATCATGAATATTATACTTAATGCTGATGCAAGTCTTAACATCATTCATGGTGCTGATAATGCTAATGTTAACACCATTGTAATTATACCTATTGCTAACCGGGTTGATAACGGCTGATTCTTCAAGCGTGCTGATAATGTCATTAGGCTTGATAGCACCTGCTGCCAGCAGTGCATGAATGATGGCATGAATCCTATTGCGTGCAATCATATGCGGGATGTAAACATTATACGGGTTAGCATGAAGCATGTAATAGTAAGCATCCTTATTATTAATTTTTGCAATCATGTCTACAGTCGGATAACCATCAAGTGCGTTCATAGTGTATAGCATTTTGTTTTCACTCACTTTCTCTTTCATGAGGCTTAACTGTGTTTGTTAAGCTCTTTTTGTTTAACTGTTATTAGTATAGCATATTATTAGTATTGTGTAAATCATCGGCGTGTCGCATTAATGATAATGGTTAATTAGCAATTGCTAGCAATGAATGTACACACATGTATGCAAGTGATAAGCATAGAGCATAGAGAGACAGTTTATCAATGGTAAGGCTGCTTAGCAATCGTATTATAGCATAATTATGTTAACATTGTGATTAATGCATACATAATAAAAGACAGTGCGCCTATTACTTCTGTAAAATTGTATAGCACATGTTTACAACTGTAAACAGCGCCAGGTAGTTATATGATATATGAATAAAATAATGCTCGCATTTACTAGTTAGTATTCCTATCTTATGATAATTATGCTAACATTGCTAACAAGTATAATTATTATATTATTAAGGTAATATATTGCAAATGAAAAACAATCAACTCAACAACAAAAGTATCAATGATTATTATACTACTGCTAGTGATGATAATGATGATAGCATGTTAGCACAATATTATGATAGAGAATCACACTATAATACTACGAGAAATTCTAGTAGTATGTTTTATAAATTTTTAAAAACTAGCAGTAAAATACTGAATTATATATTCTATAATATAATTCCTATAGGGCTTTCAGCTTTCTTGATTACAGTATTGATAGGATTAATAATTTATTCTAAGAATATTACTTCTGTAATAATAGTAATATTCGTATTTATTGTTAATATTCTTGCTAATTTTAGTAATCCTCCTAGTAATAAATAGTTTTAGTATTTAGTGAACTCGTAATACCATTGCTATAGTAAAGCATGATAAAAGGTGTATTTATATGATGGTGCAAAATTAGTATTTAGATTGTTTAGTCTATCAAGATGAGCTATAGTTAATTTATCACTAAAGCTTAATTCTTATTTTATCTCATTAGTTAATATACATATGTATGCAAAAATTGTTAGCATTGAACTATGGTAAAATTTTGTAAGATACATACATATGTAATTGTATACATTGTGAACAATAGTTGTAATTTTTATCAAGTAGTAATGGTTCAGTTTGATTGAAC
>Ga0256406_1004304_pt1 | contig 16501 bp, 18 predicted proteins | sample RumenRJG_03DNA_FD_185986 | JGI IMG/M metagenome (GOLD analysis project Ga0256406, IMG submission 185986) | Bovine rumen microbial communities from Lethbridge, Alberta, Canada - RJG_03 | ecosystem: Host-associated > Mammals > Digestive system > Stomach > Rumen | place: Canada: Alberta | collected... | reverse complement strand
TAGAGATGTTAGCGCGTAATCTTGCCGCCCAGAGGGGATTAGATTTCGACAAGGAGTTTGCAAATTTTAAAAGCCAATTAAAGTAACCTGTTAACCTCGTCTTTTGGAAAGTAAGAGGAACAAATGATGTTTAATAATTCTAACGGATACTCTTTAGCAGATATTGCAGCTGCTACAGGTAACGGTAACAACGGTAACAATGATGGTTTTTTCAATGGTGAAGGTGCTTGGATTCTGCTTTTATTCATTCTTATCTTAGCTGGCGGCTGGGGTAATGGATACGGCGGGTTCGGTGGCGGAAATGGCGCTGCAGGAACAACTTATGTAACTTCTGATATTCAAAGAGGTTTCGATCAAAGCGCAATCATCAATAGCTTAACAGGTATCGCTAACGCAGTTAATTCTGGTTTTGCTGGAGCAGAAGTTTCTCGTTGCAACACACAAGCCAACATCCTCCAGACACTGAATAACAATCAGGGTAATTTATCCAATCAACTTAATACAATTGCAATGAACCAGCAGAGCTGTTCTTGTTAGAATAGGGCCGGCTTAGCTGATTTAAAATATACAGTAGCCACTGAAGCATGTGCAGACCGCACAGCGGTGTCAAATGCGCTTCGTGATGTAATTGCTTCTAATACAGCAAATACACAGGCTATTCTTGACAAACTTTGCCAGCAGGAGATTGATGCGCTTAAGACTCAGAATCAACAGCTTCAGATGCAGAGTTATCTTGCGAGCCTCGCGGCTTCTCAGAATGCCCAGACAGGTCAGATTCTGAATGATAACGCCGCACAAACAACCGCTTTACTTAGAGCTTTAAATCCTGCCCCAATTCCGGCTTATGTAGTTGCAAATCCTTACGGATGTAACTGCGCTAATAGCTGTGGATGCGGTGGTAGTGGATTCTATAACTGATAAGGAGGTTGCTTATGGCTAGTTATGTAACAACCGCTGACAATTTAGTGGCATTAAATGGTACAATTCCTTTTAATAGTGTTTCTATTCCGTGTAATAAGGGGAACGTTGTTCCCCTTGTCCCAGGAGTTCTTAACTTAAAAGGCAATACCTCCAATCGTTTTGCAAGATATGAAGTTACTCTTCAAGGAAATATTGAAATTCCTACAGGTGGTGCAGTTACTCCAATAGCATTAGGCATTACTCTTAACGGAGTAGTTATTCCTGAAAGTGTTGCTATTGTAACACCGGCTGCCGCAGAAAATTATTGGCACGTACACACTTCAGCTTCTATCACAGTTCCTTGTGGGTGCTGTGTAACTGTATCTGGTGCATATGTAGATGGGACAGAAGATGATCCAGCTACAACACCTACCCCATCTATTCAGGTAAGGCGCGAAGCTTCATTAGATGTAAATAGAATAGCATAAGGAGGAAAAGGGTATGGCAACAGAGGCTTTAAAAACAATGAAAGAACAGCTGATGAATTGTGTACAAGGTCAGCTTGGAGATATTTCAAAAGTAGACGCTCATGAGCTTGGCGAAGCGGTCGATATGATTAAAGACCTGGCAGAAGCTATTTACTATTGCACTATTACAGAGTCAATGGAAAAGAGTGAAGAAAACAAGAGCCAAGGTGAAACAAATATTAATTATTATACTACACCGTATTATAATAAAATGTATCCTGATTATAGGGATATGGAGCGGACAGGCGGTTATATGTACTATCCTACCGGCGGTAATGGTGGAAGTATGAACGGAGGTTCCAATGGTGGAAACTCTGGTGGTAGCCGCGGCGGCAGAAGTTATTATACCGAAATGCCTGACATCATGGGACGCGATCCCCGCGAGGGTAGAAGTCCAATGAGACGCCGCATGTATATGGAAGGTAAAGAGATGCACAATGATCCTAATTCTCAACTTCGTGAGTTAGAAGCATATCTCCAAGAACTTTCCAGTGATATTACCGAAATGATTAAGGATGCGTCTCCCGAAGAAAGAGCCACGTTACATCAGAAGATGACAACGTTGGCAAGTAAAATTGCTTAATGTTTCTTATTAATAACGTATATTGGAAACTTGCTTTTGTTTCCCCAGACTTCCCCCTTCTCAGGCGGATGTCTGGGGAATACTCCATAGGTGCATGTGACAATTTGACAAGAACCATATATATAAATGAGACGCTGAGTGGTGACCTTCTAAAGAAGGTGCTTTGTCACGAAATCACCCACGCCGCAATGTTTTCCTATAATGTATCTCTTACTATTGAACAAGAAGAAATTATAGCAGATATAATTTCTACATATGGTGAATAGGTTGTTTATATTACGAATAAAGTTTTTAATAAATTAAGCAATATGTGAATTTGACAAAAACACGAGAGGTTTGACTCTCTTGTTTTAAATATTATTTTAGAAAATTAAATTAAAGAAAGGACAGATAATATTTATGGATAAATTAACTGCCATAAAGATTAAATATGACGACGGGACATACTCTGACGAGATACCTGTTAGTGTCCTCTCAAAAAATGTCGAGTGGGATAGTACCCACACATTAGTAGATATTCTTGGTAGTATTGATGTAGATGCTACAGGGACTATCCAAGATCAGATTAGTCGACTTTTTAACGAAAAAGTTAGTATTACTCAATTAAATAATTATGTAGCAAGTCAATTAAATACAGATGTTGCTAATTGGTTAAATAATAATGTTGATCCTGTTGGTTCAGCTGTTATTGTAGATAAAACATTAACTATTGAGGGCGCAGCAGCAGATGCAAAGAAAACTGGTGACGAACTTTCTTCGTTAAATTCTTCGTTAAAGGACGCTTCAAATGCCAACAGCGTTTTTAAAACGACTCTTGGCGATAGGTTATTTGCTATTGAGTGTGCGTTATATCTCAACAGCGTTTTTAAAACGACTGTTGGCGATAGGTTATTTGCTATTGAGTCTGCGTTAAATAAACTAAATACTGGATTCAGCACAAAGCAATATGATTATGTTCTGGATGAGAAACTAGAACCAATTCTTGATGAAATTGGGGATCCGATTATTGCAAATGGAACAGATTTAGTTTTATCAGGGCCGGCATTTTCTGAAGTAAAGGACTATCTCTTTAATAATATCAACAGCGTTTTTAAAACTGTTGGCTATAGGTTATTTGATATTGAGTCTGCGTTAAATGTCAACAGCGTTTTTAAAACGACTGTTGGCGATAGGTTATTTGCTATTGAGTCTGCGTTAAATAAACTAAATACTGGATTCAGCACAAAGCAATATGATTATGTTCTGGATGAGAAACTAGAACCAATTCTTGATGAAATTGGTGATCCGATCATTGCAAATGGAACAGATTTAGTTTTATCAGGGTCGGCACTTTCTGGAGTAAAGGACTATTTATTTAATCCGGAATCAGAAAATAGATGGAATGTTTGGGGATGGAGTGGTAAAACCGTTGTAATCCCAATTCTTTATGTCTATGGGCATATCCCTGAAAGTAAAGGTGAGGGTAAGCTTAAAGTAAGGTATCGGTTTAAAGATATTAATGGACAAGATTTAACAGGAATCGGAAAGATTGGCGTTCAGGGACAATCATCTGCTGGACTTCCTAAGAAGAATTATAGCATCACATTTGCTGATAAATTTCTTGCAAAAAATGATTGGCTTCCTTCCAAGAAGTATACATTCAAATCTTGTTATAATGATCCTACTTGGGCTAGAAATGCGGTTTCAGGAAGACTTTGGGCGCAGTGTGTTGCTTCAAGACCGAATGTTTCCTACGAATCCCTTCTTGATGAAAAGAAAGAAGAACTGCTTGATCAAAATGGAGATGCTATTACAGTTCCTTCTTATCCTATTGATGTCTATTCCAATCATGGAACCTATGATGGATTCCCTATATATATTATTGCAAATGGGAAGTACATCGGTCTTTACACAATGCTGATTGCCAAAGACAAAGACATGTTTGGAATCGGTCAGTACAAGCAGTATAAGAAGACGGAATGTGTTGTGTCCAATGAAGGTGCAGGAACAGGTGGTACTGGTGGATTTAAGGCGGCAAACTTAGTCGTGGACGCAGAAAAAGGTGAAGACGTTTCTGGAAAATCGACTGCATGGACTTATGAGTGCATTCCAAATGAAAAACCAAAGCCTTCTGATTATGACAAGGGTGTAGATGACGATGCTTACAAGGAAGATCTGTCTAAGTACGAAGCTGATAATACAAAGTTTAGAGCATCTCTTAATACCATGATTCAGTCTGTTGTTGATAGCACTGGTAAGGATAACAAAGATACAAATTACAAAAAGGTTTCTGCACAGTATTTGGACTACGATTCTGTCGTGGATTACATGATCTTCAGTTCCCTCATTAATGCAGCAGATGATGTTGGTAAGAACTGGCTTCTTGTAACCTATGATGGAACAAAATGGTTCTTCTCAGCATATGACCTTGATACGACTTGGGGAAACTGGTGCCCTGATTACAACAAACCGAATCTTCTTTGGAGACCAGATGAAGGATCTCCATCGCTTAAAGATTGGAATGATTACAACAGAGCCATGCATATGATCTGGACCTATGATCCTCAAAGACTGATTGATCGCTACGAGTATTTACGGTCTACAGTGTTCTCTGAGGAGAACGTTTATAGAGAGTTCCTAAGCTTTATTCGCAAGATTCCAATGAACGCAATTGAAGCAGACAGGAGACTCTTTAGAACAGAACCAAATGGAATGGACTTTGCTCAGCTGGAGAATTGGTACCGGCTTCGAGTAAAGGAAATGGATAAGCAGATAGAAGATTTAAAGGCTTCTATTGCTACAGCATAAAGAAAAGGAGAATAAAATAAATGAGTCAAGTAAACAATTATCCATCAACTAGCAATTTTAATTCGGATGATAGTGTTCTGATCACAGGAGCTACTTCTGGACTTAGAAGAATGCCTGCATCAGCGCTTCAGGCCAATGTTGCTGCAAAGGCAGCAGAACTTAGTGCAATCATGGAGTGTCCTCCGGCAATTTCTCATAGGATGATCTATCGAGGAAAGAATCTTGGAACCTCTTTCACAACTGAGCAGTCACAAGCAGTTCAAAATGGTACTTTTACTGATATGTATGTTGGTGATTACTGGGTGATTAATGGAAAGACAAGACGCATTGGTGATATTGACTACTTCATTCATTGCGGAGATAACGTCGATTTAGGTCATCACCTTTTAATGGTTGATGATGGTGTAGATCTTACTGGAGATGGATCAACTACGCATTTTATGAATGATAGCGATACCACTGCTGGTGGTTTTAAGGGATCAAAGATGTGGAATACTACAATTCCAAATCAGATTCTTCCTGATATTACAATTGCATTTGGAAATCATCTTTTAAAACATAGAGAGCTTATTTCAAATGCTGTTACAGATGGTGTTCCTACTGGTGTCGGATGGGTAGATACAATTTATAACATCTTCAACGAAGCAATGTATTATGGGTCAGTTGTAAACGGCGCGAATAATGCTGGATCAGGTCTATATAATACTGGATGCTCGAAGAGCCAGATTGCACTTTTTAAGCTTGATCCGTCAAGTATGAATAGAAGAAATAATATTTGGTTAAGAGACGTTGTTTCGGCGTCTGAGTTCGCGCTTGTCGGCAGCTCTGGTACCGCGGGTAAGAGCTACGCTTCGGATCCTTGGCACGGTGTTTTGGGCTACTACCTGATCCATTAAATTCATGCACTCTAGTTCAGTAATTGCGCAATTTAAAGAAACTATGTTATAATTTATTGGAACAGTTAACCAATACAACACATTCCGACATTCCGGAGGATAACCCATTGTCCCCATTTTTTCAGACATTAATTTCAACTATCATCGGTGCAATTTTTGGGGGCAGTGGGGTAATCATAGGAAGTGCAAGGATAGACGAAAACGGCCATGCTAGTGGCGGAATACGACGTATGTTGGTTAAATTAGGTTAGAGAGCTTAGGTAGAAAATGTTCATCCACATAGATTTCGTCGTACATTGGCAACTAATCTTATTCATCGCGGTATGTCAATTCAATAGGTTGCAAAAATTTTAGGACATGAAAAATTAGATACAACAATGAAATATGTATATTTAGATGATAATACTTTAAAATTTTCTTATAATAAATTTTATTCATAAAAATATAAAAATGGGGATAGATAAAAATCTATCCCCATTTTTTTTATTTATACTAAATATATCCACCCCGCATTAAACCATCATCATATAATGGTTCAATGGTTAACATCGTTTTATATTTTTGTTTCATTATTTTTAATATTAAATCTATTAATCTATTGCTCATATAAAACCTCTTAACTGTCCAATGTAAATTTTTCCATTTTTTTTATTCACATGTTTATATATATAATACATATATTTCTCCTTTTATCTCCTTTCATAAATTAAATTCTTTCGAGTGCTCTTGTACCAGATAAACTCATTGTTCCATTAATATCTAATGGTAATGAAATTGATTTAATCATATAGTCTCCATATATCCCGCTCTAATTATCACGAACTGTAATTCTAACATTTGGTTCAAGATAATAAATTGGTAATGTGGTTAATGAAATTTGTTCATTATAATTTGTATATTGATATAGTTCTTTTTTAATTTCATCATAAGCGGATCTTAATGCTCCACCATTTAATAACATCGCGTATATTTCTGAACGAACTTGTGCATATTCTTGTTTTCGGGCTTCACATTCTCTTTGCATACTATCTGCATCTTCGCTACCAGCTTCAATAATTACTATATCAGGATTATCTGGTTCAAAAATACAATTAATAGAATCATCAACAAGAGTAGTGGTTCTTCTACCAATATTTTGGACGCTAAATTCTGATATTGCGGTTGGAGTGTCTATAAAATCTAAAAAGAAATCAACATCGCTTGGTTGATCTATAACTCCTTCAAAGAATTTTTGATTTCGCATATCATATAATTTAGGCCATTCGTTTTTTAACTCAGTGTAGTAATAATTACTGTCTAGTCCAAATGGTTCACTAGCCACGCCCGCCATGTAAAGTTCTGTTCTATAATCAGTTGCTTTAACTGTTTCTATTGTATATGGAGTAGTTTCATAATCTTTTACATCTGTTGCCCATTTATAAATAATACCTGTATCCGCAGCATAATAATAAATACCAGCTTCTCCTTTGTCTGGAAAAAGAGATTTAGAAGCGAATTCAACAGGCTTTTTAGCTTTTGTAATTCCATCGTCTGGGTCTATAAAAAAGAATACTTTATAACTATTTCCAATAGTTGGTTTATTATCAATAGCTAAATGGTATCTGATTGGAACATCATTTCCATCTATAGATGTTCTTTTCCCCCAAACTAAGAAATCATTTTTAATTTGTTGATATTGCGGTGAATTTGAATATGATTGAATAATATCCGCATCTTTAAAAGTATAAACAGATCTGCCATTTGTATAATCAACTAAATAATTATCTATATTCATTTCATTAATTAAAAAAGTTGAATAAGATATATTTAAATAATTTTTAATTTCTTGAAATCTAAAATTACCATCAACATCATAAAAATATTCATAATTACCTAAAGTATTTTTAATTTGATCTAAGATAGTAACAACAGTGTCTCCTGCATTACCAACTAATTCACCAGGATAAACAAAATCAGTTAATATATAACCAATATCTTGTCCATATGAAAATTCTTTTATTGTTCCATGTCCTTGAGCTTGACGCGCGGCGAGCTCATTATAGTTAGTACTAAAACTGTTGTAAATTGTACCATCCGCCGCAGGTTCTTGGTAAAGATATAATGGAGTTGAGCCAGTCCATTTCATTACCTTTTTAATTTTACTGTCTATATCACTGATTATTATTCTACCTAATTGTTCACCACCAAAGTGATTAACTAGCTCTTGGATTATTTGATAAATAGTAGGTTCAGTAATCTGAATTTCACCATTTTCATCTATATCCTATATCTCATTAAAAACAACAGATGCTGGAAATATACCGCCACACTCTCCATTTAACAGAGCCATTTTATCATGTAATGTTAATGTAATTGTAGTTCCATTATTATTATGTGTAATATTTGGGGCAATAATTACATATATACCTTGCGGAAACCATAATATAGGATACTTTGTAAATTTTTTAGTAATATTTTTAAAACCTATCTAAATCTCTATTTTTTTATTTATAGTTAATATCTTTTTTATATCTTGAGTAGAATATTTATCATTTTTTACTAATACAGAAATATTTGCCGTCCGCCGCATAGCAGAAGATCCATCTATTGAAATATTTCCGCTTAATACATCTCCCTAAATTGATGTTAAAATTCTTTCGTCTTCAAAAGAAAGCACATTAATTTTAACAAACTGTTTTTTAATTCTTAATTTATCAAACTATTTTAAAAAGGCGGAATCACTTAAATAAGGATATTTTTGACTCATACTATTCTACCCCCATTAACAATAACATGTTCAAGGTATAATGCTCTCTTTTGAAGTTTAGCATTAGAAATTCCATTTGCATTAATAGTAAGAACTCCGTCAAAAAACTCATAACCAGGAGATTCAGTAACCAGTTCAACGCTCTTCTCAAAGACATTATATTTTTTAAAGTTATCAAAAGTTGCTTCATCTATTTCTATTGCAGTTGCAGAAAAAGAATATAATACCCGCCCTAATGAAGCTATCGGTTCAAAGGAAATATCAACCAATTTAACTAATATATTCCCTTCAGTTGGAGATTTAAATAATTTTATATCCTCTGTGTATAAAAAACTATAAATAGCTTCTCTAAAAAATCTTTCATAAATGGGATTTAAATAATTAGAAATACTATGTTCTGATTCATAATTAGTATATAAATCATAAGATGTTCCATACTCTTTCTCTTTTGAAGTAAAAGGAAAATGCGGTAAATCAGCATCTTCTTTTTCAAAAAGATAAGAATCATACCAATCTACATCATCTGTTAAAGAACTAACTAAACCACTTATTGAAAAACTTCTATAATAATTATTTCCATTACGTTTTATATATGGAAACTTACTTCCTAAAGTTATTTGCTGAGATTCAGATACATTATATTTAAAACCAGTAACCGTTGGATTGAATTGCAGTCGAAATTGCATATTATTGCTTAATAAGAATATATCTTCAAAAGCACAAAGCACTGGCTATGTTTTAATAGGAGCATATAATAATGAGTAATTTGTAGCATCAGATACATAAAGACTATATTGATACCACACTCCATGCTCAATAGATAAATCGGGCCATTTAAACAAAACAGCGGATTCTCCCTCATAAGGCATTACAAAAAGTTTTTCTAAAGTTTGAAAATTATCCTTAGAAGAGGCGCGTCTAAGTGAAATCTCTTTATTATAAAAAGCAGAAGAAGAAACACTTCTATCTCTTGTAATAAAAACATTTATATATCCGTCTTGTTCACAAGGGGTAGCTGTAATACTTAATTTTAGTGGGTTAGTATTTGTTGCGGCCTTCATTTTTATTTTATATTCAATCTATTGATTATATAAATAATGTGTTGTAAAATTAAAAATGATATAATAGGATTCATCACTTTCAAAATTACATAATAAATCACAATCAACAATATTTTCCTAATCTGCATCAGGATAAACCGAACTACTATTAAAAATTAATGTATTCTTTTTTGCTCGATATACCTTAACGCTATACTCCGCTAAATAATCTTTTTCTCCAGTGTCCTAAAAAGTTAATTTTCCAGTAATTTTTGACAATGGTGCAGATAATGTTACAACAGCATCTGAGTTTAAATTATCTATTTTTATAGTGAATTTTGAAATACCGCGTAATAAACAACTTCTAGACCATTCAGAAAAAAACATCATATTATCATATAACCATGTAGAAATTGATTGCGGGGTTGAAAGTGATATAAATTCTGCCTAAGTAGAAGTAAAACGCATTTGAAGTTTATAGTATTGATTTAATCCAAATCCAGTGGTTGTTTTTAAATCTGCGGGTTCTATTACTATATAATAACAATAATCATCTTTTATTGTTGAATCATATTTTAATTCTGTTAATTTAATTCCTGAAGGATATAATGAAGTGTTTAAGGCAGAAGAATTAGTTTTTATATCTGTTAATGTAATTTGAACATTTGCTATGTCTTTTACAGAATTATATTCAGATATAGAAAAATAAATCCTAACGGCAGACGTTCTTATAAACCCAGGAATTACATTAGGCATAATCGGTGGATATAAATTGTTTGTAACCATTGTTGTTTTCTCCTTTTATCTCTTATCTTCATTATTCTGTTTTTTCTTTAAACTTTGTTTAGGAAGCGCACGAAGCTCACTCATAAAACCTTCAATAAATGAATTTCCGCCCTCATCCGCATAATGCTGATAACGTCTTTCTAAACAATCTAAACTAAAATCATCGATCCATCCTACTTGGTAACAGAAATAATGATGCTCTCTTGTTATATAGGATTTAATATCGTCCTTGTCTGAGTCAATTAACATGTCTATTTTTGCAGATAAATCATTTAAAATTTTATCTGTCACCTCTTGATTAACTTTTAAGGTAGTCATTACTTCACTTCCATGCTGAAGACGTCGTTCTAACTCTTCTTTTTCAGAAAGTTTACAATGTTCTTTGTTAAAAGCTTTCTTTAGGCGGTCATAAGCCCAATCAAAAAAAGAAATCAGACTTTTTACCGCTAAAGCTAAAAAGATAGTAAACATGAGAATATCAGACAAGGAATAGTGCTAAAGCAACTCTACCATAATAAAGCCTCCCTTGTATTTAAATGAAAATTTCTCTTACTAATTATATATTAAAATTACGAGAGATCATTTATCCATTTTTGACCAAGATTCGACTATAGAAAAATCAGAAAGAAAAAATTCTAAACCCATTTTTGATTTCAGATTGCGAGTGTCTGCGGGCCGAGCCGCCTCTGAGATCTATTCATCAGGTTCTAGGAAATTTTTGCATATACAAAAAAGAAGGGTGTGCAATTTTTGCACACCCTTTATATATGAGATTACGCAACTACTGCCGCGTAACGCTTAGACATGAGCTTCTCAATCATCAGATCCCAGCCATCCTTACCGCTCAGGATGCAATCAATCATGGAAGGGGAGAACCCACTTACATAACTGAATCCATCACCGATTGCAGGGATTCTATTCTGCCGTGATGCTAAATTCCAGAAAATTACCTGAGGCATCTGGTATCCATGACGTGCCCACTCCAGCTTGATGTTCTCAAGATCAGAGTTTACCTCATCAACAGAGTTGACGGTACGGCAATCATCCCATCTGCTCCAAGAGCTACGAGAATGCTTAGAGGTACGATCAAAAGATACACACTCATCAAACTCCATGTCGGAGAAGATGTAGATTCTGGTCGGCATATCTTCAGCCTTTACACCCTGCTTCATAGCGGTGTTCAGAAGCATATCAAATACCGCCTGTACGTTGGTATTCATGCCCCAGTCTGCCTGAACGCAACGGTTGAGCTTATCGACAATATCGACTCCCTCAAATCTTACCAGCTCAGGATGAGCTGAGAAAGTGATGAAGTGATTTGCGAACGGGCCATGTGCCTTATCTGCAATATAAGCACCCATAGAAACCGCAGCTTCCATTGGGGTGCCAATCATAGAACCAGATACATCAACAACCGCGATGCCATTCTCTTCTCTACCATTGTAGAAGTCCTTGAGATTATCCCAATACTTCTGAAGCATAAGACGAGTAGGATCTTCAAGGTTTGTGTTGTAACGCATTGCAAAAGCTCTGTGAGCAACATCATGCGGATACAGTGCATCTGCATTTACCTTGGTATCCTTGCTCTTGGCAAAGGCTTCATACTTCTTAGCAAGAATGTCACGTCTTGCAAAAGCATTACGATAAACAAGTCCTGCCTTAGAAGGAATCTTATCGAACTCAATCTCATCCCAACGGTTTGCGCTCATCAAACGCTCAAGAACGTTGATACGCTCACGCAGAGTAGAAAGAGTCTTACGATACTCGCGGCTGGTCATTCCCAGGAAGTCTGCCAGAACATGTCCCAGTCTCTTAGTGTCTGCATTAGATGCATTCTGAGAAGGCATCCACTTTGCAAGCAGAGACGGGGTCTTGCACTGAATGTCAAGAGCAAGCTGGTGCTTGATGATATTAAATGCGGCGGTCTGCACTGGAGTACCTTCAGCAACGTAGATCAGATCATCCCAACGACCATACTCACTAATATTCTTAAGGTTTGCCTTAGCAACCTGCGGGTATTCATTACAAAGCCAGCGAAAAGCGACTCTAAAGAAGCGTCTTTCCCCCTGGCCGCCTCGAATATCACGAAGATAAAACAGGCACTTCATAGCCAGAAGACGATCTTCCTCAAATGCGTTCTTAAAAAGAAGGATAACATCCTCATCAGAACGAGTTCTATATGCACCACCGACTGCGAACATATCAAGAACCTTAGATTCGGTCGACTTACGAGTTACGCCACCATTCTCAGTACGAGTGATGTTGCTATCCTTGGTCATCTGATTAAGAAAAGTATTCATAGTATTGTTCTCCTTTTATCTCTTTCAAACTTTTGTTTGAGGTTATCTTTCATAACCTTGTATATATATTATATCAAAATTTTTATTTAAAATCAATAAAGAGTTGAGAGGGATTTGAACCCCCAATTTATTACAACTGGTTTGCAGCCAGCGCCCTTAGACCATTTGGGTATCAACTCATAAAAAGGACTGGATATTTTTTAAATATCCAGTCCAAAATCAAAAGAAAGGGAGTGAAGTATGTTTAACTTCTTAAACGGTTTGCTTTTAAATTTTAACTAGACACTATCTCTCTGTGAGGTGTCCCTCACCTTCTTCTTTAATATTTATATGCAATATCAATTTGAGAAATAATTTGCTGTATATGTCTAAAAGAAAGCACCATGTGGGACTCGGACCCACGATCTTTTGTTTGGAAGACAAATATGTTAACCAACTACACCAATGGTGCCAATAAGAGATGTTGAACGAAAACTTTTCAAATGGATTTCCTCATTTGAAGGCTTTTCAAATGGATTTCCTCATTTGAAGGGGATCTCTTGTACCCTGGATTTTTCGCTATTCCTGCGGTCGAAGTTATCACTCGTACGACACACGAGGAATGATTTTTCTCGTTCTGCGGAGAATCATTCTTGAAACCGCATCATCAAGTCAATTATGGAAAGGAGGGTTTTATGTAAGTTAAATCCAATCCGCAAGACACTCATAACGTAAACACAATATAAAAATTATAAAATTATTTTCATCAAAGAGTTTTGTTAAAGTAGTTTTGCTGCATGTGTCTTTTTTTAACTTACATATATATTATATCAAAAAATTTTAAGAAAATCAACTTATAGCTACTTTCCGCGGCGTCTGGTAAATCTCGCATAAGACCCAGTATCCTGGCTTGGCGGCCAGCGAGGAACAATAGCCATGTGATTGCTTTTCCTCCCCCTACCGTTAGGCCTTCTCTCACTATAAATTAATTTAGCTGGGGTAGCAGGATTCGAACCTGCGATGACAATGCACGGGTCAAAGCCGTGTGCGTTCAGCCGCTTCGCCATACCCCAAAAATCTATCAAGACGCTGCTTTTTCTATTGATCTACCAACTGATCTATCTTTCCAACTGGAAGGAGTGAGAATCGAACTCACGACACATAGCTTGACTATGAATTTGCTGCAAGCGTCTTTCTTTATCTTACATATATATTATAACAAAAATTTTATTAATTTTCAAAAAAGAGAATTAGGAGCCAACCATCCATTACATCACCCTACCAAACGCTATTCCGTGAATACCTAATTCTCACACCCAGGTGTTCTCTCAGTAGACCTTTGACAACTACTGAGCATTTCATTGTGATTTCTCTATCTGTTTCTAAAGAAAATTTTCAGTGTTGCCAACCTACTTTTTGTCGATAGCTACTATATATCATTTCAAGTAACTCCTATTCTTATCGTTTCTGTGTCGAGGTCTGCAATGGGTTTACGTTTATTCAATCCTTTCCTATTTCGTTAATTTATGAAACCTATATCTTACTCATAGGCTAAACGACAGGTTTTGAAATAAAGTGGAATGTCTTGGAGTCGAACCAAGTTCCCTGGATTTTCAGTCCAGTGCTAAATAACCGTACTAGCTCACATTCCATGGTGCGCCTGGCGAGACTCGAACTCGCGGCCCTTTGATTAAAAGTCAAATGCTCTCGCCAACTGAGCTACAGGCGCATATTGTGGTACTGTTACCAGTACCTTTTTGCAGAAACTTGTAACAAGTATCTGGATTAAACCAGATACTTGTATGCAAATGCGGTACTTCCGTACATAGGTTTGGATTTTTCCAAAACAACCTCCGCGACTTCAAAGCTATCCATAAACTGCTTTACTTCAGCTTTGTAAGCCTGCTGTTCTGTGGTATTATCGTCCATATAGTTCCAGTCATCATCCCAGACAATTTCTGTTTTTTCAGGCTCAAGATGATACCCTTTATCATCGACTATTACATCTCTGGTATAAAACCGAACATTTATTGCATCACAGTATTTCTTAAATTTATCTGGAATAGTGTTCTTTTCAAACTGACACCCCTCATAATTATACCGATTATTGAACATATCAAGATCAAGCACATCTCTCGCATTAGCTACATAACCATTTGTAAAAATGACTTTCATAGTCAAATTAAGATAACGCTCACGTTCAATATTAAGATCCATCATAGTTTCGCTAAGGTCATAACCCTGATTCAGCTCAAAAGCAACTGCCCGCAACACATCATATGTGAAAGCTGAAATTGCACTAAGTGCTACAACCTTATCTATATACTGTCTGGCATCTCCGACTAGATTATCTTCCATATATTCTCTTACTTCATCTCCTGTTGGAGTTCCCATAATAAAATGATAATGAAAACGTCCAGGTCTGTTCAAAAGATAAGAGTTAAGATCACGAGTTTCATTGCAAGTAACAACATAAAGCTTCTTGCCATTATCAATACCATCAAAAAGTGAAAGTAAATTTTCCTGTGGATTAAACCCATTATCTTTATCAGGTTTAAATGTTTTTTCAAACTCATCAAAAAGAACAATACATTCCTGCTCAATAGAAGAAATAAAATCCTCAACTCCTGGAACTGCACAATCTACAATAATTAATGGCAGATTGTTATTCTTACCAGCTTTCGCAAGAAGTCGAGCAAACATTGATTTCCCTACACCCTTGGGGCCAGATAAGATTACTCCCATATTTCGATCAAGATGCTTAAAAGTATTCATAACTTTCTGCACTTTTCGAGCATAGGGGCCATATACTTTTTCATCTACTGTAAGATCATTATGGCTAATGAGATAGAACCCAGTCATCTTATTAAATTGTATCTTATAAGTATCAGCGGGTAAAACTTTATATGTTTTTACATCTTCGCCATATACCATGAACCGATCGCCAGCTCCGACTATATTCATATCGCATTTCCTCTTATATTTTTTCTTTCTTTATTTTTACTGTATATATATTATATCAAAAATTTTATTAAAAATCAATTAAGATTTTATAAAATCTCAAAAGAAAGTATCAAAAAAATGAGAAAATGAATCAAATGGATTAAGGTTTCCAGTATGAACCGTCATATGAAAACTACCATAATCCTTAATAAAAGCATCAAGAAGTTCGCGATAATGTTTATTTGCTTCAATGCTTGCCTTATAAGCATTTTCAACTTCATTTGCTCGCTCCTTACGAGTTGCATTTAGCTTCTCTTCTTCTGCCTTCTTTTTTGCAGCAGCCTCATCAAATGCCTTTTCCGCGGCAAGACATTCATCTACTGTTGCATAATACTTGTTTGTCTTTTCACTTAGAATCTTCATTGTAAAATTCCTACCTTTCACAAAATTTTTCGCAATAATCTATTCTTATATTGCGATTATGTGGGTAAGAATTTGCATCTTACATGTTATTAAATATTGCACCATGCGCGAACAGGAGTCGAACCTGTTCACTTGTGGACTCGAACCACGCTTCATAATAACTAATAACCGTTATTTTAGTGTCTACCTATTTCACCACCACATAATTAATTCTTTAGTTTAAATACAGACCTAAACATACTACGTTCTGTTGGGGTAAGTAGGTAGGTTTCTGCCACAATTAACTACTGGATTACCCGTTTTTTAGTCTATGTTTTTCAACCTAAAGGCATATCAGGTAATAGACTGATGTTCCAAAGTGCGCCAGGCGGGATTTAAACCCACGCTACCTTGATTAAAAATCAAGTGCCTTACCTCTTGGCTGCTGGCGCATTTTTAAAATGGGGGCTTTGGGACTTGAACCCAAGACTTACTGCTTATGAGGCGGTTGCTCTAACCAACTGAACTAAACCCCCTAAATTATAATCGAGGCGACAGGAGTCGGACCTGCCTGATCTAGTTCCCAAAACTAGCGCGTTACCGCTACGCTAC
>Ga0256406_1004301_pt1 | contig 16517 bp, 15 predicted proteins | sample RumenRJG_03DNA_FD_185986 | JGI IMG/M metagenome (GOLD analysis project Ga0256406, IMG submission 185986) | Bovine rumen microbial communities from Lethbridge, Alberta, Canada - RJG_03 | ecosystem: Host-associated > Mammals > Digestive system > Stomach > Rumen | place: Canada: Alberta | collected... | reverse complement strand
CAAAGGATCCGCCGACTGAAGAACCGTTCAGGCAGTATTATTTTATTAAGAAAATGCGGGACTACGTAAAAAGAATGTCCGCTGAATTAGGCCGCCCGCTTACCGCGTGTACGAAAACATTCGGTTGAGCGATGTCTACGAGGACCGCAGAGAAAAGGCAAAAGAGCTCATCACAAAGGCTGGTTTTCCGGCGCCGCAGATGTTTTCAGACTACCATGACATGATCAATATGCCGGAGATTCAGGCGGTGATCATCGCAGCGTCCTGGGATACGCACATCCGCATCGCGTGCGAGGCGATGGAGGCGCACAAATTCGTCGGCATGGAAGTCGGCGGCGCCTATGCCATCGAGGACTGCTGGGAGCTGGTCCGCACCCAGGAGCGCACGGGCTCGCAGTGCATGCTGCTGGAGAACTGCTGCTACGGAAGGGATGAACTGCTCGTGCTGAACATGGTGCGGCAGGGGCTCTTCGGCGATGTGATTCACTGCTCGGGCGGCTACCGGCACGATCTGCGGGATGAGGTATCCTACGGCAGGGAGAACCGGCACTATCGCTTCCGCAACTATCTGCACCGCAACTGCGAGAACTATCCGACACATGAGCTGGGGCCCATCGCGAATGTTTTGAATATCAATCGAGGCAACCGGATGCTCTCTTTGGTGAGCGTCGCCTCCAAGTCCGCCGGACTCCACGAATTCCTTAAGAAGGAGAAGGGATCGGAGTACGATGCGACCAGCATGGATTTCCGGCAGGGCGATGTGGTTTCGACGATCATCCGCTGCGCAGGCGGAGAGACGATCTCTCTGACGCTCGATACAACGCTGCCGAGATATTACTCCAGAGCTTTTCATGTGCAGGGCACGAAGGGAATGTATGAGGAGGAGAACCGCAGTATTTTCCTTGACCGCCCGGAGGACCGGAAGTTCGACTTCGACTGGAAGAAGCGCTGGGGGAATGTGAGCGAATATTACGACCAGTATGATCACCCCGTTTGGAAGCAATACCTGAAAGACGGTGTCCACAAGGGACACGACGGCATCGACTGGCTCGTCTTTGAGGATTTCTTCCGGGCTGTGAGGGAGGAGAAGCCCGCTCCGATCGACGTCTATGACGCGGCGGCGTGGATGAGCATCGCGCCCCTTTCCGAGGACAGCATCGCGACGGGGCTTCCCGTGGCCATCCCGGATTTCACGAGAGGCCGGTGGATGACGAGAGAGCCCTGGACGCCGTTTGGCGGGGAAGTGTGACAGGCGCCTTTGTAATAAAGCAACATGCAGGAATCACAATTCCCGCAGAATGGGAATGCTGCAACGCTGAAAACAGCGGCCGGCGCCGGGCGGAAAATTCTGCAAACCAAAATGCACGAGTGATGAAAACAACGTGCGGCGCCGGGCATCATCCCCTGAGGAAAGGTTAGCTTATGCCCTTCATCGAATACAACAATCTGCAGCTGACGCTGGATGCAAAAACACAGGCAGTGGTGATCCGCACAGGATCGACAGTGTGGCAGAGCCGGGAAGATTCCCTTCCGTATATGGAGACACAGGCCGGAAGGCTTGCCTTCTCTGACGCAAAATATGTCCGCAGCGAGACTTTTCAGAGCGGCCTTGGATGCGGAATCCGGACGATTTTCCGCGATTTCGAAGCGCAGGGCAGCGTATATCCTTATGCTTTCGAAACAATCTGGTTTATCGAGTACGCCACGGGGAATCTTTTCTGCGAGTGGATTCCGCTGGAGGAGGCCGGCAGGGAACTCCTGAAGGTCCAGAAGGTCTTCTTCCCCGCACCCTTCGATTTCGGGGGCGGCACACCGGTGCATACTGCTGCTGATCCCGCGGATGAGAATACGATGTGGTACACCCTTCTCACACAGAGGCAGGGCATGCTCATCCCCAACGGGTGGGAGACGCCGCTGCAGGCACTTGTTTTCAATGGACAGTATCTGACGGCGGGGGCATATATGCCCTGGTTTGGGCAGGTGAAGGAGAGATGCGGGTATATCGCCATTTCGCTTACGCCATGGGATGGCGGCGTGCAGGCTTCACATGCGGCAGGAGAACAGTGTACGACTGTCGGGCAGTGGCTGATGCCGAGCCTTGGCCGCATGAGATACAGAAGAATTCTGCGCTTCTCCTTCCTGGATGACTGCGATTACAATGACCTGACTAAAATCTACCGCACCTATGTGAGAGAACAGGGGCGGCTTGTGACGCTGCGCCAGAAAGAGGAGGAGAATCCGCAGATCCGGGACCTGATCGAGTGTTCCTTCGTGCACACAGGGATCAAGACAATGGTGCAGAAGGACTCGAGATTCTTTGACCCCGCGGCGCCGGAGAAGAACAACCACCTCGCAACCTTTGCTTCCAAAGAGGAGATGGTGGAGAAGCTCCATAAAGCCGGGAGCGGCAGGCTCTATCTCCATCTCGACGGATGGGCGGAGCCCGGCTACGACAACAATCACCCGGATTACTATCCGGTCTGCGAAGAGGCGGGCGGCGCTGCCGGCATGCAGAGTCTCGAGGAGACGCTGCACGCGCACGGGGATCTTTTTGGCATCCACGACCAGTACCGCGATTTCTATGAGAGAGCGGAGAGCTTCGACCGGAATTACTGCATTATGAATGAGGACGGAACGAACCCCGGGCATGCGAACTGGGCGGGCGGACCGCAGAGCTATCTGTGTGCGAGTCAGGCGCAGGGTTATGTGCGCCGCAATTTCTTCCGGCTCTTTAAGGATGGAATACACCCCGACTGCGCTTACCTGGATGTATTCACCTGCAATGACGCGGATGAGTGCTTCAATAAGGAACACAGAATGTCGAGACGGGAGTGCCTGGAGTACAGGGCGTCCTGCTTCTCGTTCTGCCGCGCGGAAGGGATACTTCCGAGCTCCGAGGAGGTCAGCGACTGGGCGGTGCCCTCGCTCGTCTTCTGTCACTATGCGCCGTTCCAGTTCATGATGAATCCTCCGGGAACACCGAAGGAGGGCATTCCTGTGCCTCTGTTCAATCTTGTATACCACGACTGTCTGGTGGAGCCGTGGATGATGGACAAGGTGAGCGATCACGAGGACTACATGCTGTATGCGGTGCTCTGCGGCGGAGCGCCTTATCTTGTGCGGGAGCCGGCTTATCCGGGCATCGACGGTGCCTTCGATCAGCAGGCAATGCCGCTTGAGGAGCAGGCAAAGCGGTGCAATGAGGTCGCGGCTCTGTACCGGAAGGTGGCAGAGAGCGAGATGGTTTCGCACGCCTTTGTGGACGGCGATTTCCGCCGCCAGAGGGTACAGTATGCCAATGGCATTTCAGTAGTTGTAGACTTTGCCCAGCAGATGTATACTATGTCACCAGTAAGTTAAGTTGGTTGTCAGGGACAGCAAAGGCGCTGGGTTTTTTGGCGTGCTGTCCTATTTTTATATATTTTTGTTCAGCACCCCTCGCCGGGTCAGACAATCCGGATGGGAAGCTCGCTTGCCAGACGGATTGTCTGACCCGGCGAGGGGCGGACAAGGCGCGAAGCGACTCCGGACGCCTATATCGAAGAGAACCGAAGGTTCTCGAGATAAGGTGCTGAACAGTCACAGCAATTCAGTTTAGAAAGGGGAACCAGACATGAAAAAGACAGGCAGAGTATTGGCGGCAGGTCTCGCGGCTCTCATGGGAGCCGGCCTTCTTGCAGGCTGCGGCAGCAGCTCGGGCAGCACATCAGCCAGCGGCAGCACCGCAAGCGCTGAGGCTTCGACAGAGGCAGGCGCATCTTCAGCAGATGCTTCCTCCGGCAAGAAGGTGACACTGAACTTCGGCATCTGGGATGAGAACCAGAGAGCTGCCATGCAGTCCATGGTGGATGCGTACACAAAGGAGAATCCCAATGTGACGATCAACATCCAGCTGACACCTTATAAGGGAGGCGAGTACTGGACAAAGCTCGAGGCGGCGGCAACAGGCGGCACGGCACCGGATGTTTTCTGGATCAATGTGCTGCACCTCGACAGCTATGAGGAGGGCGGCATTCTCGCTGATCTGACTGATGACATCAAGGCCAGCGACATCAATGACAACTTCCCGGAGACGCTGGTGAACAACTTCGTCCGCGACGGCAAGAACTATGCCGTGCCGAAGGACTTCGATACGAACGCACTCTGGTACAACAAGGACCTGTTCGATCAGGCCGGCGTCGACTATCCGACAGACGACATGTCCTATGACGATCTCGTGGCACTGTGCAAGGAACTCAAGGACAAGCTCCCGGACGGCGTATATCCGTTCGCGTGCCCTGTTGATTTCCAGACATGGTACTACCAGACGATCTATGCAAACGGCGGCTATATCCTGAGCGACGACAAGAAGTCCACAGGCTATGATGATCCCAAGACACAGCAGGGCATCCAGTGCTGGATCGACCTGATCAACGACGGGTATTCGCCGAGCGCAGATACACTCGCTGAGACAGGTGCGGACGCTATGTTCGAGGGCCAGCAGATCGCGATGAACTTCGCAGGCTCCTACATGGTTCCCGAGTATGCTTCCAACGATACGATCAAGGACAAGATCAACTGCGTAGAGATCCCGACCTACAACGACAAGAACGACAACACCATCAACGGCCTCGGCTTTGCCGTATACAGCAAGTCCAAGAACCTCGATGAGGCCAAGAAGTTCGCCATCTGGCTGGGCAGCCAGGAGGCACAGGATATCCAGGGCAAGACGGGCGTCGTTATTTCCGCGCGCAATGACTGCCAGAAGGATTTCTCTGAGGCCAATCCGCAGTACAATCTCGCCGCATACACGAACCACGTAGATGATGCTTATCCGCTTCCGGTCTGCGACAACGCAGCTGAGCTGTATGATACAGAGTCCAAGTGGATCACAAAGGCATACACGGGCGAGATGAGCCTTGCGGATGCATGCGCATCCCTGAAGAAAGAGGCGGATGCACTGCTGCAGTAAGCCAGTCGCCCGCAGCGAGGTTTTTACCCAAAGGTAATGGTTCAGTATTAATCCTATGGAAAACTCATGAAGCCTCTTGGCGATCGAACGCCCGTCTGGGCGTCGTCAGTTTTCCAATGGGTGCTGAACCATTACGAATCAAGAGGTTCTGCTATGAAACAAGGGAAGAAAAAGGCAACAAGGAGAGAGAAAAAGGACTGGGCGTTTGCCTACCTGTATATCGCGCCGCTCATCATCGGCCTTCTTGTCTTCTATATCTGGCCGTTTCTTCAAAATATCTGGTACAGCTTCAACGACGTGAGCAAGTTCAACATCGCAACCTTCGTCGGACTTGACAACTATGTGAAGCTCTTTCACGACAAGGATGTGTGGAAGGCCTTCGGCAACACGCTGAAATACGTCGTTGTCACCGTCCCCGTGGGCGTCGCTATTTCCACGATTCTGGCGGCACTGCTGAACACGAAGATCAGGGGCAAGTCCATCTACAGGACGCTCTATTTCCTCCCCGCCATCACGATGTCGGCAGCTGTTGCCATGGTCTGGAAGTGGATGTTCAATGAAAAGATGGGCATCGTCAACAGCTTTCTGAAAGCAATCGGCCTCCAGGGCCACAACTGGCTGACTGACTCACACACTGCCCTCTACGTCATCATGCTGGTAGGCCTCTGGATGAGCATCGGCTACAACATGGTCATCCTTCTCGCCGGCATGCAGGGCATCTCGAAGAGCTACTACGAGGCTGCTGCCATCGATGGCGGCGGTGCTCTCGACCAGTTCTTCCACATCACGGTGCCGCTCCTTACGCCTACGATCTTCTTCGTCGTGATCACTTCCGTGATCAGCGGCTTTCAGGTGTTCGATGTCGTCTACATGATGATCGGCACGACGAACCCCGCGTTCGACGACACGCAGACGGTTGTCTCGCTCTTCTACAGGCAGGCCTTCTCTTACGGTCATAAAGGCTACGCGGCGGCCATCTCCATTCTGATCTTCGCCGTGATTATGCTGGTTACGCTGGTGCAGTTTATTTTCCAGAAGAAGTGGGTGAACTACGATGAGTGATGCGATGACAGATTTTAATAAGAAGAAAATAAAACCTTCCCACGTGATCGTACACATCATCCTGCTCTCGGGCCTCATCATTGCGGTGTTCCCGTTCTTCTGGATGATCTGCACGTCATTTAAAACATCGGGCGAGGCGATGCAGATTCCGCCGACGATCCTGCCGGAGCACTTCACCACGAAGGCGTACTCGACGATCATGAGCGCGCTGCCCTTCGCGAAGGTCTATCTGAACACGATCATTTCCACAGCGGTGACGACAGTTGCGCAGGTGATTCTCTGCAGCATGGCGGGCTACGTCTTTGCCCGGATTAAATTCCCGTTCAGGAATGCGATCTTTATCCTTGTCCTCTCTGTCCTTATGGTGCCGGGACAGATCTTTCTGATTCCGCAGTATATGATCATTATGCACCTGGGACTCCTGGACACGATTCCGGCGCTGTTCCTGCCTAATCTTTTCTCGGCGTTCGGCACGTTCCTCATGAGACAGTTCTTCATGTCGATGCCGAAGGAGCTCGAGGAAGCCGCCATCATCGACGGTGCGGGGCGAAACCGGATTTTCTGGACGATCATGTTCCCGCTGGCCAAGCCCGGCCTCATCTCCCTCGCGATCTTCACGGTCCGATTTGCATGGAATGATTTCATGTGGCCTCTGATCGTGAATACCTCCATGGAGAAAATGACGCTCGGTCCTTCGCTCTCCACACTGGAGGGACAGTACAGGACCGAATATCCCATGCAGATGGCGGGCGCTGTCATGGCCGTCATTCCGCTGGTCATCTTCTTCTTTATCTTCCAGAAGCAGTTCCTCGAGGGCGTCGCGCACAGCGGCATCAAGGGGTGAGGAATCCGGGCACATGCAAACCTCGCATTTGCCTGGCCTCTATACAATTGTGATTTTTACCGGCGAATGCGGAGTGGGAGTATTGCCGCTTTGCTGAATGAATCCTGACCTCCTCTTATCTGAAAACAGGTGAGAGGAGGTCTTTTTTTTGTCCTATTAACACGAGATAATTTGGCCTACAATAGAAAGAGAGGCTGAGAAGCGTCTTATTTTGAAAATTTCTGCGCACCACGCTGATTTTCAACGCGGGGATGCTGCGCAGATATAAATGTGGGGGTCAAGAGGTTTATGCCAGCATTCGCAAAAATCACTGTAGGACAGATTCTTCTCATCATCTGCTGCATCTTTTATCTCGTTTTCTGGAGCATCTCGTATAAACCTGACCAGACCGTGAACCGCGGTGCCGGCCTCAGCGGCCTCTTCCTTCTCATCACGGCCGTCTGCGGTATCACAGGCGTCTTCTTTTCCGTACAGGGCGTCAACAGCATCACGCCGCATGTGGCCGCTAAACTCAATGGCACCCTTTTGATCGCAGGCGGCGTCATCGCCTACATTCTGCTGCTCCTCATCACCACAAGATTTTTCAAGCGGCCCGTGACGACGGAGCTTCTCCTCATTGTCAGCTGGATGGTCCTCGAACTTACCGTCATCAGCACCCTGAATGCCGGCGGCCGTCTTTCCGACCTGCGCTTCTGGATCATGCTCGTGATCATCGAAGCCGCTTTCATCCTCAGCATGGTCCTCTATGTCCTCTACTACCGGATGGAACCCATGAAAGCCTACTACGCAGCGATGATTCCTCTCATTACAGAGGGCATCAGCATGGCGGTGCTGGTGGGGATGATGCTGGTATAAGGTAAACCCGCGCACAGCGGAGACACCTACATTGCCTTGCGTACGGAATAGAATTCCAAGGCATCGTTGATTTGGATGCAAGGAAAAGGGGTGCTCATCCCCGGGGACGGACAAGAGGAGTTTCGTCGACCTGCCTTCTTGGATGCAGATCATGTACAGCCTTGATCTGTTCGGGAAAGAAAGCGATGATTTCCTCAGCCCCGGCCGCCCCGGCGATGGCACCGTCATATCCAAAGGCTCTGCAGAGCGTCGTCTTATACCCCATCTGAATGCTCATTCTGGACATGCGCGTGAGCGCTCCGGCCCCGACCTTATTGCCGTTTTCAGGATCTCTCATGACAATACAGGTTGGATTCCTTAAGCAAACCATATCTCCCGAATCAGCTGAGGTTTCTCTGCAGTCTTTACCTTTCACATACCCCGCATCTATCGGCTCAAAACCTCTGACCTCCGCCCATTTCTTCAGATGCGGAGGAATCGGCTCCCCATCTTTTGCCGCCTCCAGCCCTTCCTTCCGATCATCGAGAATCGTGAGTTCGGCGGAGAGCCTCTCGATCAGACCATATAAAGGAACCGGAAATTCTGCTTCACATCGTTCACTTTGCCGTACTGACCTGTCATTGAAAACAGCGGCCGACCGATCATTCCGGCTCTCACGCAATTCATCTGTGGCTCTTTGCACTGCGCGCGTCTTCTCCAGCATTTCCACAGGCATTTGCAGTGCCGCGGCTGCCTTCGCTATGCACTGCGCCAGTTCGGAGGCACTGTCGATCAGCCCGTTCTGCTCCCTATCTGTCATGAGCATGAACGGATGCGTGATATTGAGCAAATAAGCTCTCTGCGGCCCGTAAAGAGATGCATCCCGTGCGTGCGCCGTCTTGACCAGTGTGAAATAATACCCCAGCCCATATTTGTCATTGCCGTTCCCACTTCCAATATACAGGGGCGAGAATCGGGTAAAGTGTGCATAGGAGCCATGATAAACGGGCTCCATCGTGCCGTCCTTATAGAAAATGCTGTGCGCGAAAAAGGCGGCCTGCTCGTTGTTCAATCGAATTCCTGTCATTCAACAGCTCCATTCTTCAATTTTAAAATATTACCATTTATTCGCTGCCAATTTAGCCAATGTGACAAAAAACGAGAAAATTCGCAAAAGTAACATTTATAGGACAGGGCGTTCGCTATGATGTATGCAGATGGAGCTTGGCGTGTCCGAGGAAGATGCCTAAGGATTGGGGCAAGGTGTCCATGGCGGAGATCAAGGTTTTTGAAGCCTTATGGATTAGGATTTTTGTTTTAGCAAGGGGAGGTAACGAAATGCTTACGGTTATTGCGGTGATTCTTTTTCCTATAATGGTACTTTTTCAGGTCATGAAGATGACCAAGTGATGGTGTCTGTGTCTAGCCTTGAGAAAATGTACTAAATTTTATCTGAAACTTTAATGCGAACAATATCTATTCTTTGTTTGTTGTCCACCAATAATTAAAATGATTGGTGGATAGGAGTTCCCAACAAGACTTGGAGGTTTCAATCAACATGAAAAAATCAAAAATGAATTCAATGCTCCTAATTTTCGCCTGGGTATATTTTATCGCGATGGGAGCAAGCATTATTTCCGGACTATTTTTGATCTTTGCAGGAATCACGACGACAATAAAAGCGGTGGAGAAACTTGGGAAGATTAATAAATAATCGGACAGAGTAGCAGATTAGTATTACCGTTGAAGGTATAAATATGCATCTTCTTGTTGTATATGATATTGCCATATCTGAGTCAGGCACAAGGCGACTTGCTAAAACAGCAAAGATCTGTGAGAGATACTGTACAAGGGTTCAGGATTCTGTATTTGAAGGAACTCTTGATGAATCTGAATTAACGAAATTGCAGAACGAGTTGAAAAATGTCATCGATGCAACTTGTGATTCCGTAAGAATATATCGGTTATCGGATAACTCTAATTCAGTTAACCCGATAACGATTGGCCAGAAGACCAAGACGGAGCAGTTCACTAACGATACATTTATCTTATAAGGAATGACAGCATGGAATTCTACGCACGAACAGACAAAAGTGGTAAACCGGAATTATTGGAGCATCACTCTGAACTTGTGGCAAAAAAGACGGCTGAATACGCAGACCTTTTGGGATGCAGAACGATCGGAGAACTATGCGGTGCCTTGCATGACTGTGGTAAGCGCACAAAAAAATTTCAAGAGGTTTTATTCGGATCAAGAACCAAAGTGGATCATGCAATCGTTGCAGGAATCTTAATTTACAACAGTTTTCCGGATTTCCCTGTCAATACGAGGAGAATTATTGCAGGCGTATGTGCAGCTCATCATACGGGACTTCGCTGTGATATTAATGATTATTCAGTCCCTACAGACTTTGACTCTCGGGAACAGATGGAGGTTTCGAACGATTATGGCGATGCGCCTAAGGAAAATGCACTGTCCTCTAAAGCAGAATATCTAAGCGTATTGGAATATGAGAAGACCACTACAGACGCGTTAACTGCTTCGACGAAGGGAGATATTTTTGACTTAGGCAATGTGACTGCAAGCGCACGAATGCTTTTTGCGCGAATGCTTCTTTCTTGTCTGGTGGATGCAGATTATTCATCAGCGGCTTCTGTGGATGATCCGGAATATTTCGCTGAATCAGAACTGCCTCCGCTGACGGATCTCTGTATTGAAAGGATGCTGAAACAACTTGAATCATACAGAAACAGAATTATTCAAAACACAGATCAGACAACCCGAATGAATATTTTACGAGGGATCGTATATAAAGATGCCTCAGAGGCGGGAAAAAGAGCTGGATGTGCTTTCTGTACCATGACGGCGCCAACCGGTACGGCAAAGACGTTGGCAATTATGAAATATGCACTTGAAAAAGCAAAGGTTGAACACCACAAACGGATTTTTATTATTCTCCCATTTTTGTCTATCATTACCCAGAATGCAGATGAATATAAGAGGATATTCGGACAAGACATTGTATTGGAAGATGACAGCCAAACAGAGTATACAGACAAGACAAGAGAATACTCTGACCGGTGGTCAGCTCCGATCATTGTCACGACCTCAGTGAAATTTTTCTCCACCTTGTTCGCAGCAAAAAGCACGGAACTAAGGAGACTTCATCAGGTTGCAGATTCAGTTGTTGTGTTCGATGAGTGCCAGTCGCTTCCATCGTCCGTCCTTGACTGTACTATATATGCTCTTCAGCAACTCGCAGAGTATTATCATACGGATGTTTTGTTTTCGACGGCAACTCTTCCTTCATATCAGTATCGGAAAAATATAGAATGGCATGCCGAGGAAGTCATCAAAGATGTAACCAACCTATATGAGAAATACCACGTAGCCAAGAACACAAATGTTGAATTTGCACCTAAGGATATGGAATACGATGCAGAGTCTTTGGCTGATCGGTTTTCAGGAAAGAATCAGGCTGTATTTATTTTCAATACTACGAAAAAGGCCAGAGAGATGTATAGGGAGCTGATTGGCAGATGTGGAATGGAAAATTGCCGGATCTTGACATCAGCCCTTTGTACGGACCACAAGCGAGATATTACAAATTGGATTAAGAAAAGATTAAAAGAGGGCAAGCCGTGTTTGCTGGCAAGTACACAGAGCATTGAGGCTGGTGTTGATGTCAGTTTCCCGTGCGGTGCAAGAGAATACGCTCCTTTCTCTTCTGTGGCACAATCAGCAGGGAGAATTAACAGGAATGGGGAAAGTTACGGATACATGCTGGTGTTCAGGCATAAAGATCACACTAGTCCTGGATCTGATTATGCAAGTGCTTGTGAAAAAACTATATACATTGCCGAAAAAAAACGTAAAAAAGGCGGCTTATTATCCACGGATTCACTTGAGGATATGAATAGTTATTACATTAAGCTTTTTCGATCGGCACAAGATAAAAAGGCACTTAAAGATGCAATTCTAGAAGAAAACTATTATGAAACTGAACGGAATTATTCCATTATTGAAGATAAGGGACAGATAAACATTATTGTGCCCTATAGAGATAATGAAAAGAGCCTGGGAATATACAGAGAAATCGCATCAGAACTGCGCGAATCAGATTATGGAATCACTAAGGGCCAGATGAAAAGAGCTTCTGGAATCACTGTCTCAGTGTTTCCCAATAAAATTGACAGCGTTAAAGCATGCTGCCAGCCGTTGTCTATAATGACAAGGGGAGGACAAGAAGCAACGAACTGGTATCTCTTGGAAGATGAACAATATTATACAGAACATGGATTAGATTTAGAATCTGTTGGAATTGGATCAATCTATTAAAGGAGGGACATCGATGTCAGAATATAGGGCTGACCGCTCCGAGGTGGCAGTTGATGTATGGGGCAAAATCGCTATGTTTACCCCGCCGGAAAGTAAAATTGAGCGGGTAAGCTACAGCGTGCCTACACCGTCGGCATGCAGAGGAATACTCTGCAGTATTTATCTAAAGCCGATAGAATTTTATTACGAGATTAAAAAAATCGAGGTTATGAAACCGATCAAGACGATTGAGATTAAAACGAATGAATCGAAGACAAAAATTGAGTCGGAAAATCCTCGTCCGGTCTATCTGACCATGGGAGCCATGGAAAATTTTTCTTGTGGACGAATAGGTCAGGGTACTCAGCGAGGCAATGTTTATCTTAAAGATGTATATTATCGTATTACTGCAGATATAGTCAAAAGATCGGATGCTCCGGCGAGAATCACAATTGAAGGTCTCTATGACCAGTTCGTCAATAGGGTGAAAAGAGGTAAATGTTTCAGGGAACCTGTTTTAGGCACTCATGAGTGTATGGCTTACTTTAAGATGCCGGATCCTTCGATGCATCCGATCAGAGAGAGCAGAGATCTTGGATATATGCTTTACGATGTATTCGACATTACAAGCAACAAGAAGCTGGTAACTTCAGAGGATGGAAATGCTGGTGAAGTGATTAGTCCATCGTTTTTCCATGCCGTGATGAGGAATGGAACCATCGAAGTACCGGAATGGAAAAGCTCCGAAATCAGGAGGTTGATCTGATGCTGCAAGATGTGTTCAATTATGGCATTAAACACAATATCGTACAGGAACCTAATACAGATATGAAGCAGATCGCCGGATATATCTGTATCGATGAAGATGGAGAATTTGAGTCGATAGAGGAGGGGAGACCCGGAAAAACCTCTTGTCCGGATATCGGAACTGAAAAACAAGGTCTTGGAGCAAATGCGATTGTCGATAAAGCTGAAAGAATTGTACCGCCTGAAGATGTTGCAAAGGCGACCAAGAATCATAAAGCCTGGTTACAGCTCATGAGGGAATGCTGTGATGCTGTTCCGGAATTCGGGCCGCTTAAGATTTACCTTGAATCACTTGAAAAGGACGAAAAGGTTCGCAGGGAACTGACGGATGCACTGATTGATCATAATTTGCTGACAATCGATAGTGACGGCAATCTCGTTGGAGATAAGATGCTGACGTTCAAAATTGAAGGAGAATCGATAGTTGATTCTGGAGTGTGGAAGGGATGGTTGGCATCTCATGTAAAGAAATATGCTGATAAACAAGGTCGATCCGGTGGTGGCAGACAAATGATATCTTCAATTACCGGCGAATGCGTGGTTATATCTGAAGAGCATAAGCCAAAGGTAAAAGGAGGTGTTCTGGGAAAAGGCGCCAATCTTACGGTTTCATACGATAAACTTTTTCAAGGCAGATCATCGTTCGATTCATATGGGCTGGAGAGAGGAGAAAATTCGGCCATAGGTGATGATGAATCTGTTGTGATTGCTGATACATTGAATACCCTCGCAACATCAGATCGCAATAGCTCAAATCAATTTGGTATTTTTTATTGGTATTCAGATGAAAAAGTCCCAGATTTGATAGGAGAAATCCTGTACTCGCCAAAAGGAAATTCGGAAGAAAAGAAACGTTCGGACATATCGGCCAGGACGCCGGAACTGTCATCCTTGTATAAGGCGGCTTTGAAAGGAACTTTACCGGAAAAATACCCATCCGATGCTTTATTTAAGGTGTTTAAGGCCACAAATTCTCAGGAACGATATAGTACGCGGGAAGAATTTTCCGGCGCATACGGGAAACTCAGAGCAGGAATTTATCAGTGGTATCAGGATACGGAAATACAGTCCTGGGATAAGGATGATAAAGGTGTATGGAAGTGCAATAAAAACGCTATAAGAAATATATATAGTCTTCTCTTTAGTTTGCTTGACAGAGAAAACACTGCCGATGGTCCGCTAAAGGAAAGCAAAGCCGAATATGGAGATGATATGGTGCGGCTTCTTCAATCCATATATTCTGGAGACGAGATACCGGAGATCTTCTTTAACAAAGCAGTCGTGAGAGGTTACACCAGTGTGTTATTGGGTAAGAAATTCAAACCCATTTTTATACAGGTTATCAAATGTTATTTAGTCAGAAAACAAGGGGGATTTAAAATCATGGAAGATGCATCTGTAGTAGGAAAAGAGCCGAAAGCTTACTCATGCGGTCGGCTTTTTGCAGTTTATGGAAGGATCCAGAAGGCAGCTGCTAATTTTGCACCGATCGGAAATGATGTATGTTCAAGATACATCGGAATGATGTTCAAGCATCCGGATGAGGCTTTCGTAGAGATGGCAAGGCTGTCTTTTGCGCACATGAAGAATATCGACAACAAGGATTATTTCAATAAAAAGATTGCAGAGATTACGGCAAATATTGGGACAGAGTTTCCTACAACGTTCACGAAAAACGAGCAAGCAGAATTTCTTCTTGGGTATTATAGGCAATTGTATATCTTCAATGAGGAATCAGCAGCAAAAAAAGACAAGAACGAGCAGAAAAAGGGATCTGAGAACGCCGACAATGTATGAATAATGTGCAACACTTAAGGAGGAAAACCATGGAACTGAAAAACAGATATGAAATTGTATCATTTGTACAGGCTGTAACATGCAATCCGAATGGAGATCCGGATATGGACAACCGTCCGAGAATCGATGAAGAAACCGGAAAGGCATTTATGACGGATGTTTCTATTAAGAGCCGTATGCGTGGCTATGTGAATGGGACAAAGCGCGGTGAAACGGACATTAATGGAAATGGACTAGACATCCTCATGAGACATGGAGAAAGTCTTAACCGAGATATAGCGGAGGCTGTTCTGAATGGGGTAAAGGATGGTAAAGTAGATGCCAAAAAGTTTAAAAACACAACCAAAGGTGTATTGGAGGCACGTAAATTCTTACTGGGAAAATATTGGGACGCAAGAGTATTTGGCGGAGTTCTTTCAACAGGATTGAATGCAGGTCAGATTAATGGACCTGTTCAATTTGAGTTTTCCGAATCTGTAGATCCAGTAACACCTGAAATTGTGGGAATTACTAGAAAAGCATTTGCCGTGCCACAGGGCGAGAAGGAGACTGTCTTTGGAACTCTCAAGGAATATGATGAGTGGGCAGACAACCTTCCTGATGATAAGAAGAGGGGGATGGGCAATAAGAAGATTATCCCTTATGCTCTGTTTCCGCTTCATGCTTCTGTCAGCGCAGGATTAGCAAGAAATACTGGTATGACAGAAGAAGATTTCCAGCTTTTGATTGAGGCGTGGGCACGTATGTATGACTACAATATCTCTGCATCAAAGATGGGAATGTCGGTATTGCTTCCTATATTTGTTTTCAAGCATGTTGGCACCCAGAGCATTAGTGCGGATCAGGATGAAAAGGCCAGAATTCAAGCTGAAAAACAAAATGCGTCAGAGGCTCTGCTTGGATGTGCACCGGCTTATCAGATCTTTGAATTGCTTAGTGCGAAGAAAAAAGAGAGTGTGGACGTACCAAGGAGCTACCATGATTATGAAGTCGTCTTTCATAAATCAAAGCTTCCAAATGGCGTTGCAGTAGGCGTTGCAGATTATTCTGGCAAGATTAACTGGAATATTGATTGGAGCGCATGGAGCGATCAATACGATTGGATTCAGGTCGATTAATGGATGATGATAGATTGCTTATCTCATGGATAACGCAATATGCTTACTGCCCTCACCGCCTTTATCTTGAGGCGGTAGAGCAGTATTCTGCGGACAATATCTATACCGCGGAAGGAACCGTTCAGCACCAGCGAGTCCATGAGCCAAAGGTAGAAAAAAGGGGCTCTGATATACGTATTACGGGTCTTTCTGTGTATTCAGATGCCTTAAATCTCATAGGAATTTGTGATGAGGTTAGGTGTACTATTTCACGCTATGGGTGTTATGTGCCGATGCTTGATGAAACCTGCAAAATCACACCCACCGAATTCAAACATGGGAAGGGCAGATACGGACATGAAGAATATGACCTCCAATTAACTGCACAGGCGATGTGTTTGGAGGAAATGTTCGAATGTCAGATAGACAAAGGAGAGATCTATTACATTGGCTCAAAGACTCGAATTGAAATTCCAATTACAGAAGCAGCGAAAGAAAAGGTTAGAAAGATTTTAATTCGAATTCAGCGGGTTATTGATGGACATGATGTTCCGCAAGCTCAATACAAGCAGAGATGCACGAAATGTTCCATGTATGGCATATGCAATCCGAAAACCGAAATGATACAACGATATATGGGAGGCTTGTGGGAACAATATCGTGAGAAGAATAAATAAAACGTATCTGTTTAGGACCCCTCCATTGAGCCCATGAAATCCAGGGATCCGTGGAAGAGGTTCATGATTACGTCATAACCGTTATGACCGTGTTTTCTGCCGGTGCTCACGCATGACATGATGGAGAGGT
>Ga0256406_1004300_pt1 | contig 16519 bp, 17 predicted proteins | sample RumenRJG_03DNA_FD_185986 | JGI IMG/M metagenome (GOLD analysis project Ga0256406, IMG submission 185986) | Bovine rumen microbial communities from Lethbridge, Alberta, Canada - RJG_03 | ecosystem: Host-associated > Mammals > Digestive system > Stomach > Rumen | place: Canada: Alberta | collected... | reverse complement strand
GAATTCATCCACTCTGTTCAGCTTAAACTAAACCGCCGTCCGAGAGAAAAATTGAACTTCGATGCTCCGAAAAACGTTTTTTTTGTATATTTGCAATGACGTGTTGCATTCACATGTTGAACCTAAGAAAACAAAAAAAATGAAAAAAATTTTGCCAGTATCAGAAAAGGTCGTATCTTTGCAGTCCGAAATAAGGGTAAAAAAACCCTCGGAAATGAGTGAAAGTAATTAAAAAACAACAAATTAGAAAATGTACGCAATCGTAGAAATCGCAGGCAAGCAATTCAAGGTCGCCCAAGATCAGAAGATCTTCGTCAACCGCCTCCACAACGACGAAGGCAGCGAAGTCTCTTTTGACACCGTGATGCTTAAAGACAATGATGGCAAGGTCGAAATCGGCAAGCCCTACATCAACGGCTCCTCCGTCAAGGCCACCGTCCTCCGCCATCTCAAGGGCGATAAGGTTTTGGTCTTCAAAAAAATCCGTCGCAAAGGCTTCCAGAAAATGAACGGCCACCGCGACTATCTGACCCAAATCAAAATCGATAGCATCAACTAATCAATCACGAATGACGAAAGTCGGATTTCTCAATCCCACCTTTCAAAATTCAAAGTTCAAAATTCAAAATTAGAAAGATATGGCTCACAAAAAAGGTGTAGGTAGTTCCAGCAACGGTCGCGAATCCGAAAGCAAACGACTTGGCGTCAAAATATTTGGCGGCCAAAAGTGCATCGCCGGCAACATCATCGTCCGCCAGCGCGGCACCGCCCACAACCCCGGCAAGAACGTCGGCATCGGCCGCGATCACACCCTCTTCGCTCTCGTCGACGGCGTGGTCAAATTCCACAAAGGCCGCGAGGACCGCAGCTACGTCTCCGTAGTGCCCGCAGAATAAGACAGTAATTTTTTTTCATAGTTTTGCGATGGCCCTGTCCAGTTCTTTGGACGGGGCTTTTTTCATCCCTTCATCTGCACACGCACGCTCTCACCGTGGATCTTCTCCAGCAGCTCGCGCACAAAGTCGCTGTCCAGCCCCAGCGTCTCGGCCAGCCGCAGCCGGTCCGCCAGCACCTCCTCCCACCGCTTCGACTGGTAGACGCTCATGCCCGTCTCGCGCTTCACGCCGGCTATCTCCCTCGACAGCTCCATCCGCCGGCCCAGCAGCCGCAGCAGCTCGTGGTCCACATCGTCCATTTGCCTCCGCAGCGGCGTCAGCCGCAGCGCCTCGGCATCCGTCGCCTGGTGCTTCTGCTCTTTTATATTGTCCAGCAGGGTGGCCAGCTCGCCGGGCGTCAGCTGCTGTGCCGCATCCGTCAGCGCCAGGGTAGGGTGGGGGTGCACCTCCACCATCAGCCCGTCGTAGCCCAGCTGCATCGCCGCCAACGAGAGAGCCTCCACCCGCTCGCGGCTGCCGCCCAGGTGGCTCGGGTCGCACAGCAGCGGCACCTCCGGCAGCTCGCGCCGCAGCCGCAGCGCCAGCTCCCACATCGGCGCGTTCCGCAACCCCTCGTTGTTGTAGACGTCGAAGCCGCGGTGCACCGCCATCACCTCCTGTGCGCCGGCCAGTTGTACGCGCTCTATCGCCCCAACCCACAGCTTCAGGTCCGGACTCATCGGGTTCTTCACCATCACCCCCATCCCGCTGCCCCGCATCGCCTCGCAAATCTCCTCCACCATAAAGGGGTTGCCTGTGGTGCGCGCCCCGAGCCACACCGCCCGGATGCCATACCGTTGGCACAGCGCCACGTGCTCTGGCCGTGCCACCTCGCAGCAGTAATCCACGCCATACTCTTTCGTCAGCTCCTGCATCCACTGTAGCGCCTCCTCGCCCATGCCTTCAAATCCCCCCGGACGTGTGCGCGGTTTCCACACGCCGGCGCGTATCATCTTCACTTGCGGCAGGCTGCTGATCGCTTCTGTGGCCTCGCGCAGCTGCCCGCGGCTCTCGGCGCTGCAGGGGCCTGCAATGATTATCGGTCTATCTCTATGTTCCATAATAATTTGCAAAGATACACAATTTTTTTGACATACGGCCGTTAAAGTGGCATGAAAGTGAAATATCTCAAATTCAAGAACTGGCTGCTCGTCACCGTGATGGGTGCCCTTGGCCTCTCCGCCTGCCACTGCGGCAAGAAGGTGGCCGAACCCAAAGAGGAAGAAACCCCTGCTGTGCGCCCGCGCGAGGAGATGCGCCTCATGTACGGCGTCCCCACCATGGACTTCCACATCCGCGGCCAGGTGCGCGACTCTGCCGGCAAGCCCGTTAAGAACATCCGCGTCAACCTCCTCGAGCGTGGCCTCGAAGCCACTGCCGACACCATCTATGGCGACCAGGAAAACATTCGCAAGTACCTCGAAAGCAATGAGGTGCGCACCGACAAGGAGGGCCGCTTCGAGCTCCGCACCAGCGACCTCCCGCAAGAGCAGGTGCGCATCCTGGTGCGCGATGCCGACGGCAAATCCAACGGCCACTTCAGCAACCAGCTCCTCGATGTCAAGGCCGACCACGTCGACCGCTCTCAGGCCCAGGGCATGTACCAGGGCACCTTCAATGCCAACCTCGAAGTCAACCTCGAAAACAAATAGGATATGAAGCTCAGATTCTTGAAGGCCAAACACTGGCTGCTTATTTCCCTGATGGGGATGCTCGGATTCACATCGTGCTGCAAGGACAATGATGAAGAGGAACCCCGGCCTGTGCCCATGTACGGTGTGCAGGAAACCACGTTCAATCCAGGGAACTAGTCTATGCGATTGTCTCTGCGTCAACGCGTGGGTCTCGAGTTGCAGCGCTCGCTGCGCCACAATGATGCCCGTCTCCATCCGTTGCGCACCCTCTTCTGGGAGTGCACGTTGCGCTGTAATATGAGTTGCCGCCACTGCGGCAGCGACTGCAAGGTGCAGCCCGATGTGCCCGACATGCCGGCTGGGGATTTCCTCCGCGTCATCGACTCCCTCACCCCCCATGTCGATCCCCACAAGGTGTTCATCATCTTCACCGGCGGCGAAGCCCTCCTCCGCCCCGACCTGGAGCAGGTGGGGCTCGAACTCTATCGCCGCGAGTACCCTTGGGGTCTGGTTACCAATGGTTTCCTGCTCGACGCGAAGCGCCTCGAAAGCCTCTTGGCCAGCGGCATGCACTCCATCACCGTCAGCCTCGACGGCTTCGAGGAGGAGCACAACTGGATCCGCCGCCACCCGCAGAGTTTCGAGCGTGCCACCGCCGCCATCCGCCTGCTCGCGCAGCAGAAGGAGCTCTTGTGGGACGTCGTCACCTGCGTCAATCCCCGCAACTACCCCCGCCTGGCCGAGCTGCGCGACTACCTCGTCTCGCTCGGTGTCCCGGCTTGGCGCCTCTTCAGCATCTTCCCCATGGGGCGCGCCGCCGGCAACCCCGACCTGCAGTTCACCGACGAGCAGTTCCGCGGCTTGCTCGATTTCATTTCCGATTGCCGCACCTCCAACCTCCGACCTCCGACCTCTAACCTCGAAGTGAGCTACGCCTGCGAAGGCTTCCTCGGCCCCTACGAGCAACGCGTGCGCGACCACTTCTTCCACTGCCGTTCCGGCATCGAGGTAGCCTCCATCCGCTGCGACGGCGCCATCTCCGGCTGCACCTCCGTCCGCAGCCACATGGACCAGGGCAACATCTACCGCGGCGATGACCTTTGGGACGTGTGGACCAACAAGTTCCGCATCATGCGCGACCGCTCCTGGGCCCGCAAAGAGCAGTGCGCCGACTGCCGCGTCTGGCGCTACTGCGAAGGCTCGGGCCTACACCTCTACGACGACCAAGGCCACCTGCTCACCTGCCACTACAATCGAATCGAAAGAGAAAAAAAAGTGAAATTTTAATTTTCAATTCTCAATTTTCAATTTATTTCGTATCTTTGCAGCCGTAAATGTGGACGGATTTGTAATGATTGCAACCACTTGAAAAAATGCTAAAGCGTTAATTCATGGCGATTTCAGTACACATCTTTTCACTGTTAAACAAACATTATTAACAGTTAAAAGTAACGTAAAATGAGCTACTTCTTCACATCGGAATCCGTTTCCGAGGGCCATCCCGACAAGGTGGCCGACCAGATTTCCGACGCCCTCCTGGACGAATTTCTCCGTCACGACCCCGAGAGCCATGTGGCATGCGAGACCCTGGTCACCACAGGCCTGGCCGTGGTCAGCGGCGAGGTCACCTGCGACGGCTATGTCGACGTCCAGCAGACCGTCCGCGATGTCATCCGCGAAATCGGCTACACCAAGGGCGAGTACATGTTCGAAGCCAACTCATGCGGCATCCTCAGCGCCATCCACGAGCAGAGCCAGGACATCAACATGGGCGTCAGCCGCAAGGCCAAACGCGACCAGGGTGCCGGCGACCAAGGCATGATGTTCGGCTACGCCTGCCGCGAGACCGCCGAGCTGATGCCGCTGCCCATCACCCTGGCCCACATCCTCTTGCAGGAACTCTCCAAGCTGCGCCGCGAAGGCAGGCAGATGCCCTACCTGCGCCCAGACGCCAAAAGCCAGGTGACGGTCCAATACAGCGACACCGGCCGCCCCGAGCGCATCGACACCATCGTCGTCTCCACACAGCACGACCCCGACGCCACCCAGACGCAAATCCGCAAAGACATCGAGAAAGTGCTCCTGCCACGCGCCATCAAGCGCCTGCCCAAGGCCACACAGAAGCTCTTCGGCAAAGACGTCAAACTTTTCGTCAACCCCACAGGACAGTTCGTCATCGGCGGCCCCCACGGCGACACCGGACTCACCGGACGCAAAATCATCGTCGACACCTACGGCGGACGCGGCGCCCACGGCGGCGGTGCCTTCAGCGGCAAGGATGCCTCCAAGGTGGACCGCTCCGCCGCCTACGCCACTCGCCACATCGCCAAAAACCTCGTCGCCGCCGGCCTCTGCGACGAGTGCCTCGTCCAGGTGGCCTACGCCATCGGCGTGGCCGAGCCCGTCGGCCTCTACGTCAACACCTACGGCACCGCCCATGTGAAGATGCACGACGGCGAGATTGCCGAGAAGGTGCAGAAACTCTTCGACCTCCGCCCCTACGCCATCGTCGAGCGCTTCGGCCTGAAAAACCCCATCTTCCGCCCCACCGCCGCCTACGGCCACATGGGCCGCGACCCCTTCGAGGCCGAGGTTACCGTCTACAAGAACGGCAAACCCCAGCAAAAGACCGTCCAGTTCTTCGGCTGGGAGCGGCTCGACATGGTAGACCCCATCCGTAAGGAGTTCAAGCTACAGTAAACACCGTAGCCTGAACTCCTCATAGCAGCGCTTCTATTGGCACGCTGCTATCCATCAGGCCAATGCGGGTGTCTGATGCGTGGCGGTTCACTCCAGTATAGGCCAGCGAAGCGTCCTCGTAGCGGCGGAATTTGAGGATGGCATCGTTCATCTGGGCACGGTTGAAGACTCCGATGCGCAGCAGCAGGTCGAAGTCGTCGATGGTGAGGCCGGTGACTCTTTCAAAGAGCGAGGGCTCCAGTTTGCGGATGACGTCTTCGAGGCTCTCCTCGCGGTAGTCGGTGAGGTACATAAAGATGGGGATGCGCGTGGCGAACTTCATCAGTTTCTCCTGCACCTCGCGCCGCTTGCTACGGTATTCCTTCTCCTCGGCGGTCAGTTCCTTTTTCTTCTTGGGGTTGTCGCCAGCCTCGCGCTTCAGTTTCTTGATCCGCTCCGCACGGTTGACGATGTTCTCGATGATGTCGCTGCCCAGTGCGCGGAAGCCTTCGATTTTCATAATGGTGGCCATTGCCTCGGGACTGTCGAGCACACGCTGCAGGGTGGCGTTGTCCACATTGACCAGCTGGGCGCTGTTCCATCGGCGCGCCAACAGCGTTCCGCTGGTGCCGTTGTCCACAAAGTCGAGTATCTCGGTGGCATTCACCCGTTTCATCGAGCTGCCGTCGAACTGGAGGATGGGCAGGAAGTTGATGAAGTCGTTCACCTTGTCGGTGATGCGGCGGTTGCTGTCTATGTCCAGCTGGTTGGCGTAGGTCACCACCTCGCGCAGGGCGCGGTTGGGGGCGAAGTCGAAGACATAGCAGGTGGGCTTCAAGATGGTCTTCTTCGTCGGGTCGTCCTTGTCGGCCACCGTCCACGGGCTTTGCACACGGAAGGCCGTCTGGAAGTAGGTCTCCGGACTCTTGCAGTTGCGCAGCATCAGCAGTCCGCCCAGCGGACGCAGGGTGACGCCGGTGGTCAGCTTGCCGCAAGTGAGGGTGATGGTGCGCGTCGTCAGTGGGTTGTCGCCCATAGCTTCGCGCACAGGCCCGAGGGCGTCAACGCCGATGCCGGCCTTCGTGCCGCTGCAGTTGATAATCTGGTAGGTTTGGTAGAATCCGTTGGCCGGACGGCGCAGCAGGGCTTCCATGGCGTCGCACGAGGCCACGTTGGGCAGGAACCACATCGTGTGGGCGCAGAGGTCGAGCAGGCGTGTGTCCTCGAATGGCAGCGGAGGGTGCTCGTTGAGGGGCGAACTGCTGTCGCCATAGATGGGCGTCTTGCCGCGGATGATGTCGAGCCATTTCTGCACAGCCTTCTCGTGGACGAAGTGCGCCGACGGCTCTCCCCCTCCCCGAGGGGGAGTCCCATGAAGTGGGGAGGGGGTGCGCTCCGCTCGGAAAAACTCGTTGAGGTCGAAGCCGTCCATATCCCACTGCTCTATCATCGCGCCGAGGTCCTGCGGCATCTGGTAGGTCATCATCACCATCGTGGGCATCTCCTCGTATGGATTATATGTTGTCCCACCATTTTCAATTTTCAATTTTGAATTTTCAATTTTTGCCGCCTGCTCGTCCTGATAGGTCCAGTTGAAAATCTGGTTCTCCATAAACTCGCCCGTGGCGAGGGCGCGGAAGGGTGTGCCGCTGAGGTAGAGGAAGTGACGGCCGGTGATGGGTATGTCCTCGTCGTCCCACGCGCGGCCGCTCTCCACGTCGATGCCACTCTCGCGCATCACCTCGTCCTCCTCCGTCTGGCGGTTCTTGGCCTCGCTGTCGCCGAGGTCGAGCAGGCTCTTGGCGTTGTCGTTCCAGGCGCCGAAGTGGTATTCGTCGAGCACTATGAGATCCCAGTTGATGGTGTGTACCCACTCGTTCTTGGACTTGATGTTGCCGTACTTGTCGCGGCCGAGGTAGTCCTGGAACGAGCCGAAGACCACCAGTGGGAATTTCGAATTCTGAATGTTGAATTTTGAACCTTCGTAATTCAACTTTCGAAGTTCAGAATTAGAAAAATACCGCCAGCCTTCGAAGTCGCGGTGGCGCAGCAGGTCGTCGCGCCACGAGTCCTCGACGGCGGGCTTGAAGGTGAGCACCAATATCCGCTTGGCGCCCATCTTCTTCGCCAGTTGGTAGGTGGAAAAAGTCTTGCCGAAGCGCATCTTGGCGTTCCACAGGTAGTGGCTGGGGCGGTCGGGCTCTTCCTTGTCCATCTGTGCGAAGTAGTCCGCCGTGTCTTTCACCGCCTTCTCCTGCTCGGGACGCATCTTGTGGTCGAGGTCGCGCACCGTCTCAATATGTGTGTCGCGATGGCGCACCGCCACGTATGCGGCCTTGGCCTCGCGCAGCGAGCAGCGGCACCACTCGCCTATCAGCTCCTTGCCCATACGACGCAGCACCTCGTGCAGGTCGTGGTCGGAAAAACTCTCGCCGCTGCCGTCGGCATAGAAGGCGTTGTCGTGCCACAGCAGGTGGTAGGTCTTATGCGGCTCCGTGATGGGATGCTGCTCGTCGATGCGCTGCCGCACATCGGCCCGCGTCGTCTGCCCGATCTTGATCCATCCGGGAAACGACGTGTCGTCATACATATAAATCTGCGGCACCGCACGCCGCATGGTGGGTAGTATCTGTTCGTTGGTCTGCATTATATGTCAGTTTGTCCGTTTTCATTTCAAACAGACGCCCTTATGCAGAAATATTTAGGAGAAAAAACTAACGATAGAGAGAACTATGCACGGCATCGTAAACCCACACATAAGGTTCTCCGTTTTCGTCCGTATGCACCTTGTAGGCAAAGATGAATCCTTCACATGAGAATTCGTGATACCCTTTTTCTTGCCAGTCTTTCCGTCGCCTTGCAGCCCGGAACTTGGCGTAGGGATTGCTTAGCAATTCAATCCCTGCATAAATCTTTCTTTTACGATTGAGTACCGTTTCAAGACTCAAGGTGTGGACATACTTCTTCAGCGCAGCATCGTAGAATCTGTCAATGGCAGCGTGTACCTTGTCGTCAAGAAAGACCTTCATGCGTTGTCCCTGTAAAAGTTGCGAATCTTCTCGGTGATTCTTCGTTCCGATTCCTCCAGCGTCATTCCGTGTTTCAACATCTCCTTCAAAGAAACTACAGGAATCTCTATTTCTGATAGTGATTTCAGCTCTTCTTCGGGATGATAGTATCGGTAGGCCTCTTCCGATACCAAATCTTCCGGCACATCCAGGTCAATATTTCCGATTGCGCCATGAGAAACAGGCCTTCTGACAGCTCTCGACACGGTACTGTATTCCGCTGTTGGTTCGCTAGCAATTAAGGGTATTGACTCCTCGTCAGTAGGATATTTCCGTGTTTTTTTCATGTCCTTATAACGGCATCGACTCAGAAATATTGTATTTCTTCTCCTAATTATTTCAAAGAGCGCTCTGTTATTGTTTTTTGCCGATTCTTTCCCCTCGGCGTGGGTTCTTTGTGGGTTTTATGGTCCGTCGGTGATCCTTCGACGGTACTTCGGCGATTTCTTGGCGGTGTCCGTCTACTCCATCGGCCGTATCATGTTCCTAAAATGTGCCGGAGGCACTGACTCTCAATAACCCCGCACAAGCGCAGCGCAGTGTGGGGTTGACCACGAGCCAGCCCTCCTGCGTCCTGGAGGGACGCGCTCTCAACCACAACACAATAATAATCACCTCTCTGCGTTATATCAACATGAGTTATATCCAGTCTTTCTATCATATAGTCTTTCGCACTTATCGCAGTGAGCAGACCATCAGCCTCGAGCACGACCGCGAGCTCTATGCCATCATCATGGAGCAGACCAACAATATGCATGGGAAAATCTACCGTATAGGTGGGATGCCCGACCACGTGCATATCTTTGTCTCCCTCCCAGCCACCATATCGGTGGCACAGTATGTGCAAGCCGTCAAGACATTCACAAGCAAATGGCTCAAGGCTAATTCCAACTTTCCCCATTTCGATGGCTGGGCTCATGAGTATGCCGCATTCTCCTATAGCATACACGACAAAGACAAGATTGTAAACTACATCAAAGGGCAGAAGGAACACCACAAGCGGGTTTCGTTTGCAGAGGAGTACCGTGCTTTGCTTGAAGAGACTGGGCTTGCAATAAAAGAGGAGTACTTCCTCAAAGACTGACGGATTGAGAGCGCGTGCCTCCGGCACGCCGTCGAGGACACATGTCGCGCATCCCCACACTGCGCCCTTGCGGGCTTGTGAGGGGTCATTGAGAGTGAGCCTCTCCGAGGCTCCCCTATGGGCATATCCGATTACTGCCGTCATACGCTGTCCCACAACAATGCTGTCCTATTCCATCGGGCGGATCATACTCTCGATAAAGGCAATCTCGTCCTGCGTCAGGCCGTATTTCTTATATAGCATCTCGTCTGTCCATGGGTGGGAGAAGTCCTGAAGGGGGACGAGTTGATACACCTGCCTGGGTCCATTTTGTGTTTTCTTTTTAATGGAAACCAAATACCTAAAGAACCTAGTTTTAATATAACTGATGATATTTTTGCATTGAATTTCGTTCAAATTATGATTATAGCCAATTACCAAATATGTTTGAGAACACACACTTCCTGGTTCTCCATAAAATGGTTCTCCTAAAACCTTATCGTCATTACCACTGCCTCCTGCCGCAGGAATATATACCTTGTGAAGAGGTATGGCTTGTCGGTTTTTAGAGATTTGTGGTATTGACACCCAACCAAATGGGACTTCATTAAAAGATTTACTTATGTAGTATTTAATAGAATATTCTGTTGTTTTATGTCCATGATATCCTTTCCAACTGGACGTCAAGGTTTCTTTATTTGTAAAGAAATCTTTCGGACTAACTAGTGATGCGAAATTGCAGATGTCCTTTTCAAAATATTTTTCGTCTATTGCAACAATCCTTTCAATAATCGAATATGCTCGTGGATCCCTAATAACAAATCCTGTGCCAGCAGAATCTAAATAATTATAACGTTCTGTGACCTCATTCAAAGTCGGATAGTAGAAATAGTGGCACATTTCATTATGATTCTTATCCCAAAGAAAGTATTGTACACCACCTTTAATGGGTTGTGCTAGTGTTGGAAAGAAATCATTTGAATCTGCATGGTCATGCATTTCAACTATTTTGTTTGATTTTAACATTGTATCAACCCATTCATCAGGAATGCCTTCTGTGCTACGTGTCATCCAGCGAGAAGGAATTACCATGACTATGTATCTTGGATCAATCTTCTCTGCTTGCTCGATAAATAGATGATAGATAGACTTGGCTTTAGAGCTATTTCCGCCATCATTGCCCACACTCATTTGATACGGCGGATTGCCTATGATTACGTCGAATTGCATATCTTTATGGAATATTTCTTTGATTGATTTGTGAATAAAAGGGTAGGCGTAGGTCTCGCGGCTGTCGGTGCGTAGGTATTCGCCTTTGCTGGCTCCGCAGTGTTCACAGCGGCCTTGCGCATTCCAGGTGTGGTGACAGCGCTCGTATAGCAGATTGCCCTGTGCGTCGCGGAAGACGGTGCTGACGCTGTACTCGCCGTTAGCCTGCTTGGAGCAGTAGAGCGTGCGGCGGCTCATCTCGGCGGTGAGGTCGGTACAGGCGATGCCGAAGACCTGACGGATCATGATGTGGTCGATACGCTGCTGCAGGTCGGGTATCTCCGCTTCCAGCCCTGCCAGCAGCCGCTTGGCAATCTCGCGCAGGAAGACGCCACTCTTCGCACAGGGGTCGAGAAAGCGTGTCTTCGGACTGCGGAACAATTCCTGCGGCAGCAGGTCCAGCATCCTGTTGGCCAGCTCCGGCGAAGTGAATACCTCGTCGCTGCTCAGATTGGCCAGGCAGTTTAGTATGTCCGGTGAATAATCTTGTTTCATATCATTGGAGTGTTGCATTGTGGGTCGGCCTGCGGCCTCAAAATTTCAAGAAAATTGAATAAAAAATTTTATGAGAATTTTGAATTGTATTTTTTAACAATTTTGAGCGCAGCGACCTTATAGACTTGAGAGGTTTTTCATATCATTGGAGTATTGCATTGTGGTCGGCCTGCGGCCTCAAAATTCCAAGAAAATTGATTAAAAAATTTTATGATAATTTTGAATTAAATTTTTGAATAATTTTGAGCGTAGCGACCTAATCATCATATTTATAGAGTTGAGTGTAATGCAGCGGAGGATACGACCGCACTGGTTCGTCGAAACTTTGCGCCTCGCCCTGCTCGTCGAAGAGAGAATACTGGTGTGTCTGGTTGACCAAGAAGTCAAACTGAAAGTCGCGCCTTGCAAACTGCATACTCCCCGCGATGGGAGTCCATTCGCAGAAAGTAATCGGCTTGCCATCCGCTGTGCGATACGTCAGCGCATCCCCGCAAACGATATTCTTCTGCAGCATATATTTGAGCGACTTGAGGTAACTCGGCTCTCCCCTTAAGTTAGGGGGAGTACCCCGAAGGGGGGAGGGGGTGTGCAGTGAACAGGAATGTGCGCCAATCACCTCGCGATACAACCTTTCCCGACAAGCCTCGGCATTGTCCTCCAACAGTTCAATCCCATAGCACGCCCCAACGGCAATAAGACTTTTAAATTCCCATTCCGTTTGAGACTTGATGTTTTCAATTAAGGAAAGCTTGCGACGCAGAATCTCGATAAGGAAATTCCCGTCGCCGCAGGCGGGCTCGAGGAAACGGCTGTCGAGTCGGAACGACTCGTCCCGTACCAAGTCGAGCATAGCATTCACCTCACGCGGATTGGTGAACACCTCGCCGTGTTGAGCCACCCGCTGGCGGCTCTTAATCTGTTTTGTGTTTTCGTTGCTGGGCATAAGAAAATCGTGGAACTTTGCTTATGCTCACTTAGGTGTTCCACGACCTGCCCAGCAATTAAGTAAAGCCCACGATATTCTCGTGAGCGTTTACCGCTTTACTATTGCTTGGGCTTGACTTGTGGAACTTCAAGTGAGCAAGTGATAGCGAAAACGCTTTATTCTATGTTGTTTATTATTCTTAAATTCTTTCTATATCAATTCGTTATTTATTAGTTCAACATTTACTGTATTGCCGCAATACGCTAAATCATCAGGTGTAAATCTCTATACGCTTGTCTGATGTCATTTTGAAATTGCTGGTATGATGGCAATTGTTCAAGTTTTTTAAAAGATATTTTTTGTCCCACAGCAAGATATATGTCGCCTATTCTTAAATCTCTTCTTTTTCGTTTGGTTTTTTCTTGTTGCGCAATCCTAATGGCTTCTTCAATTACGGTCTTCGGATCTGCAATAGATTCAGGCAGTCTATTGATTTTCAAATCCCTATCCGTCTTTGTTGTTCCAATTTCTTTTTTGAGCAAATCTTTATCTGCAAGCATCCAGGCTTCCATCATTTGAACAGGAATGACAGGTACAATTATTTTGCAGGTTGTTGCGTCGTTTTGGGCGTTGATTAGCTCTCTTGCCGGGCCGATTTTGTTGTTGAGAACAGTTTGGTTGGATACATCGTCTGCATCCGAGTGTATGCAAAGAATCATCATCCCAATTTCATCAACTCCCTGTTGAGATGCGAGCAAAGCATATTCGCTAAAAGATAAACCTTTTTTGTTTACTTTCAGTGGCCAGACAACAGGTTCCACATCCCCTACACATTCGTATGCTATTTGTTCAAATGTTCTTTCTATTATTTTTTCCAAGAAAAGAACATCTGTTTGGCCTTCAGTTGTATATCCAATAAAAATTTGTCTTGCAGCCATATTTATTCCCCGTTCAGTGAGTTTAAGTATTCATTAACAGTAAGCATTGATACTTTTCGGTCTTGTTCGGAAATGGGAAGTGCGAGTTGTCCGTCTTTCGCCACAGGAAGGATAGTGGTGATTTTTATTTTTTGTTTTTTTCCGTATATTTCTTGTATTCTGGTCCTCATTTCAGCAAAATGAAGTGACACATTAATGTCTTTTTCCCAGTATTTATGAATGGTGTTTACGAGTATAGGAGAATGCGTGTTTACAATGACTTGTCGCAATGGCATTTCCGCATCAGTAAAATCTGACGATAGGTCTTTCAATAACTCCACCATTGTTTTGATGCGAAATGGGTGGATTCCGTTTTCGGGTTCTTCGAAGCATAGAAGACCAGTGTGTTTGTCATCCTGCTCAAGGATGCAAAGCGTCAGCATGCGCAATGTGCCTTCAGAGAGGACTCTAGATGAGTAGTCTTTCCCATCTTCTCCCTTTAAATAAATAATATATTGTTTGTTTTCAACGTCGTCTACTACATCAACTTCGGAATAGTTTGGGATGAATCTACTAAGTTTTCTAGATATTTCTACAAGACAATAAGGGTCGTTTTGTTTTATTCTGTACAGCGCGGCCGCTAGATATTTCCCCGAAAAAGAAATTGTGTCTTCTCCGGATTTTTTACTTGTGGGTTGTCGGAGATCTTCTGGATTCAACTGTAAAAACTTCCAACTTTTAATTTCTTCTTTAGCGGCTAAGATGTGACGGAAGTCGACTGAGTCAAAACTGCTCAATATGGTTTTGGTTGCATGTTGTAGTATGATGCTGCGTTTATTGCCGTGTTTGCCGTCTTGTGGAACCAATACGGTCGGAATTCCGTTTTTCTCTTCCGTCATAATATAGGGAATTCCTCGTTTCCCGGTTACAACCTTTGGACGCCAACTTTCGAGTAACTCTTTGGGAATTAGTTTTATCCAACTATCTTCATTATGCTTTATCGTACTTAAGTGTTCGTAAGTCACTTCCAAATCGTCAAGACCATTTCCATTGACAAAGTGTCTAATCTTTAGTTCGTAGCGAAGTCGAGTGTATTTTAGGGTGTCTGTTGCACCCCAGGAATCGGTAATTTCTTTGTTTACCAACATTTCAACGATAAATTCCATCATTGTAGCGCGCTGCCCATTCTCGTATTGAGTGAATAGTTCGTGTAAGTCACCACGCTGATCTTCCCTGAAAGCCGTATGTATCTTGTCAACTTCTGCAAGTCTTGAAAGAAGACGTAAGGCATCAAATAGGTTGCTTTTCCCTGCAGCATTTGCACCTGCTATAATTGTTAATGGAGTAAACGTCATTTCAAAATTCTGAAATGATTTGAACCCATTGATTTTTATATATGTCAGCATAGAATTTATTTCGTTTAAATTTTTGCAAAGATACAGATGTTTTTTTTATTAACCAAATCGTATTTCGAAATTAGTTTTCCGTGCGATTCTCCCAACGTTGGCGGGCAGCCTCTAAGCCTTTGTGCAGCTGGCGTTGCAGAAGTTCTTTTGAGGGGAGTTCGGTTAGATATTGCGCCACTTTGATGCCGGATTTGTCGAGTTGCAGGAGTTCTATCTGCTCATCGCCTCCTTCGGTGCAGAGCAATAGGCCGAGGGGTTGTTCCTCTCCAGCCTCCATCTCGTGGGCTTCGAGCCAACGCAGGTATAACTCCATTTGTCCTTTGTACTGCGCCTTGAATTTGCCGAGTTTCAAATCGATGGCTATCAGCCGGTGCAGCCTGCGATGATAGAAAAGAAGGTCGAGATAGAAGTCCTCGCCGTCGATAATCATCCGCTTCTGCCGCTCGACGAAGGTGAAACCATTGCCCAACTCCAAGATGAACTGCTCCAGATGTGCCACAAGGCTGTCCTCAAGACTCTTTTCACTATACATTCCCTTTAGTCCCGTGAACTCCAAGAAATAAGGACTTTTGAAGACAAGGTCCGGGGTGAGAACGTTGTTTTCCCGCAGTTCCGACAGCTCCTGTTTGATCAGTTCGTCTGGTTTCGTCGCAATGGCAGTACGCTCGTAGAGCATGCTGTCAATCTCCTTGCGCAGCTGACGAATAGACCATCTTTCGGAAGCTGCCAACGTCAGGTAGAATTCCCGTTGAAGATCGTCTTTTAAAGGTAAAATCTCTGTTATATGCGACCACGTCAATTGTGTCGACACTGCCGACACAATTTTCAACTCAGGGAACTCTTGTGCGAATTGCATCATCCGCCAAATGCTACGTGGCTCAAATCCCTTACTGCCAAATTCCAACTGTAATTGTGTCGACACTGCCGACACAATCCGTTTCCCGTATTCTGCGCGCTCATTGCCAAGCACTTCACGATTGATGCGTTCGCCGATATGCCAATACATCAGGGTGAGTTCGGCATTGACATTGACGGCCACGCGGTTGCGCGCTTGGTTGATTATCTGCCGCAGGTCGTCAACCAGAGGCGTAAGGCTGTTGTTGTGTATGGTTATGTTGTCGTTCATGAGGTGTCTGATATTGTGAGGCTGGATTGTGCGAGGGTACCTCCATCTTGATTATTCCGATTTGCAAAAGTACGACAATTTTCCGACACCGCCAAATTAATTTTGCCGATGGTTTGGCCGTTCCGTACATTCTTCGTAATTTTGCCGCCGTTTTTAACACCAATTTGCAATGACTAAACTCAGCGTCAATATCAACAAAGTGGCCACCATCCGCAACGCCCGCGGTGGCAACACACCCGACGTGCTCAAATTCGCCGTCGACTGCGAGCGCTTCGGCGCGCAGGGCATCACCGTCCACCCTCGTCCCGACGAGCGCCACATCCGCTATGCCGACGCGCTGGCCATCAAGCCGCAGATAGGGGTGGAATACAACATCGAGGGCAATCCCAAGGGAGTGTCTAAGAGCCGCCCCTACGGCTTCATCGACCTTGTGAAGGAAATCCGCCCGGCTCAGGTCACCCTCGTGCCCGACGCCGACGGGGTGCTCACCAGCAACGCCGGATGGAACACCTCCAAGCACCAGGACTACCTCACCGACGTGGTCAAAGAGTTCAAACAGAACGGCATACGCGTCAGCATCTTCATTGACGCCGACCCGGTGATGATCGAGCTGGCTGCTCGGACGGGCACCGACCGCGTCGAACTCTACACCGAGAGCTACGCCAGCCGCTACGCCGCCAGTCGCGAAGAGGCCATACGCCCCTTCGTCGTCGCCGCCGAGGCAGCGCGCCAGTGCGGCCTCGGCCTCAACGCCGGCCACGACCTCAGCCTGCAAAACCTCGCCTACTTCCGCCAGCAGATCCCCTGGGTCGACGAGGTCAGCATCGGCCACGCCCTCATCTCCGACGCCCTCTACCTCGGCATCGAGGAAACCATCCATCGCTACCTTGCTTGCCTAGAGTAAAAAAGTATCCACCATTACCCACCGATGGGTAATAATGGGAAAAGGCCTAACTATTCCCCTAGAGAACCCCTACCATCCCCCTACCGTCCCCCACCTCC
>Ga0256406_1004298_pt1 | contig 16544 bp, 17 predicted proteins | sample RumenRJG_03DNA_FD_185986 | JGI IMG/M metagenome (GOLD analysis project Ga0256406, IMG submission 185986) | Bovine rumen microbial communities from Lethbridge, Alberta, Canada - RJG_03 | ecosystem: Host-associated > Mammals > Digestive system > Stomach > Rumen | place: Canada: Alberta | collected... | reverse complement strand
CAGCCACCCCGGAGCGGGCGCCCTGGGCACGAGAATGCTCAACAGCGACGGCAGCGTGGCCAAGGAGTCAAGGCGGGGCATTCCCTCCCCCATGACGGCATTCTACAAGATGAGCGGGCTCTGCAGCCTCTTCCCGCAACACAGGAGGCTGGGCAGATACTACTTAGGATGGCTCTCGTGGAAGGAACCCGCACGGATAGAAGTCATCAGCGGCGCCTGCTGCCTGCTGCGGCGCCAAGCCTTAGAGGAGACAGGACTCTTAGACGAAGACTTCTTCATGTATGGCGAAGACATCGATCTCAGCTACCGGCTACTGAAAGCAGGATGGGAGAACTGGTATCTCCCCGATGCCATCCTACATTATAAAGGCGAGAGCACGCAGAAGTCCAGTTTCCGCTATGTCCACGTCTTCTACGAGGCCATGCTCATCTTCTTCCGCAAGCACTACAGCCACCTCAGCATCCTCATCACCCTGCCTGTGAGCATAGCCATCTATGCCAAGGCCACCATAGCTCTGGTCACCACCACGATGAAGAAGACACGACAGAGCTTGGGGTTTGTCAACAAGGACAAGCACATAGATCCGCTCTATATTTTTTATGTCGCGCCGCAACACATGGCCCAGTGCCAGCAGTTTGCCAAGCGCAAGGGGTTGTGGGCAGAGTTTCACGATGCCAACAAAAACATCTGTGAGAAGCCTGCGGAAGGCAGGCGGCAGCGCTCCTTCCTCACTTACGACGCCTCGGTCTACTCCTTCAACGAGATGCTGGAGCGCATCAGCCACACCGACAATGACAAAGTGGCGTTAGCCGTCTACTACCCCACGCACAACATGATCATCACAGCAGCAGATATCATCAAATGAATACGGAAATAAAACACGACAGCTTGAAAGTCATACTCAGAGCCATAGAACCCGAAGACCTCGATATGATATACGATATCGAGAACAACCCTGAGGTATGGAATGTCAGCAACACCACCATGCCCTATTCGCGGTTCGCACTGCACGAGTATATTGCCAATGCCACCGGCGACATCTATACCGACAAGCAGGTGAGACTCATCATCACCAACCAGCGGAACGAGTTTATTGGCATCATCGACCTCTGCAACTATAGTCCACAGCATCAGCGGGCTGAGGTGGGCATCGTCATAAGAAAAAAATACCGAGACCTCGGATATGGAAGGGCAGCGATGATTGAGATGATGGACTATGCACACACCATCCTGCACATCCATCAGCTCTACGCACTCGTCAGCGTAGACAACACTTTCTGTATCAAGCTCTTGACGGGAATAGGATTCACCATCGACGGAGAGCTCAAAGACTGGATCTTCGACGGAGACAACTACCACAATGTATATATGATGCACTTTTTTTGCAAAAAAATGCCGAAAAGTTTGGTGGAATAAAAATATATGACTACCTTTGCACTCGCAAATCAGAAATGAAGCAACTGGTGCGTTAGTTCAGTTGGTTAGAATGCCTGCCTGTCACGCAGGAGGTCACGAGTCCGAGTCTCGTACGCACCGCTTCTTCCTTTCGCCTTTGTAAAAAGGTGCGTTAGTTCAGTTGGTTAGAATGCCTGCCTGTCACGCAGGAGGTCACGAGTCCGAGTCTCGTACGCACCGCAAATCGCCTTTAAGCTATGCTTGAAGGCGATTTTTTTATTATATACCTTATACTTCAAAAACAAAATAAATTAGTCTATGCAAAAAAAACGGCGGGTATTACCCGCCGTAATCCCGATACGCTTGCATCTACATACAGCTCGATACGCCCAAGGTGGTTGCGATGGCTGTCAAAATACTGATGATGACGTTGATAATAGTCTTCCAGGTTTCGGTCTTGATCTTCTCGCTCATGAATCAAAAAAATTTAAGGTCAACTTTTTTTGCCTCGTGGGGCGGAAAATCCGCCCACACTTGGCATGATTGTTAAGGATATGACTGACGCAAACTACTGTCTATCCTGTGAGAGAGGTCATTTGCCCGTGTCAGCGCCCGTATCCGCAGGCTTGACGGTCTTGACGATACCGCTGTTGAGCTCCTCGACGGTGGCACCTTTCAAAGCTTTGTAGCCGCGCACCTTCTTTGTGATGCCATCAGTGTTGGTCACTCTGCCGACGACCTCGGATTCAGGCCTAAAAATTATATGGTAGCCCTTAATCTTGGAGGCGTCAAGGTCCTCGGCCTTTTCGACGAGCTGGCTACGGAGACCTACCGAGAAAGAGCCCAGACCGTCGATTTTAACGGACTGGCTATTCTTAAGGTGATAGGCGAGTCGGCCCTTCAGCTCGGTGAAGACTGCACGGACATCGGCCTCGGTCACAGTCGTGCTGTGGGATATCTCATCGCAGAGGTCCTCGGTAGAGACGGAGCCCATGGTAACGGCTGCACCATACCACTTGTTGTAGTTCTTACTGCCCGTCATTTTGTTCTGAGTTTTTTTGTACTTAATAGCCATAATAGTAATAGATTTAGTTAATTATGTTGATGTTTAGTTATATCTTGTCGGCCTTGATGCCTTCGATGAGTTTTTGCGTGTAGAAACCTTTTCGCCCTCCCTTCTCGCTTGTCCCAGTCAAACAAAACGTTTTGTCGGGATTGAATAGTACTCTGTACGAGTATATGAGCTTGTCATTGACGTCCTCCTGCCTTTCTGCAACGTGCGACTTAACGACAACTTTAAGCGTTCCGAGCCCCTCCAAATGTACTTTTTCAGATAGAAGGAGATGCTGGCGAATAGCTACTGCCAATGAGTAGAGTACAGCTACCAGGTCGGCTTGTGTGACGCTACTGCTATGTGAGAGCTCCTCGGCCAACTGCTCGGTTGACACAGTCCCGATGTGCTGGGCTCTTGCGTACCATTTGCCGGTTGACCTGCATTTCGGTATAACGACTTGTTTAGGTATGATTTTTATACTCATGTTTTCTGTCTTTTTGTTTTTCGTATTGCAAAGTTACGAAGAAAATCAATAGGTCGTATATTTTTAGACACTTGGAGCAAAAAATAAATGTTAAAGATTCTTTAGCCATATAGGTTTATAAAAACAGCCGTCTTTATATCGCCTGATTTTATTTTAGACGCACTAAGTCGGTCGGCTTTTAGGCGTCGAAAATAATTTTGGGGAGAATTGATGCAGTCACTCGATTAGAAGAATTATGAGTTGAAAGTTTACATGTTTACAAGTTTACAGTTTACATTAAGTAGGTTCTATTTCTCGCCTGTCCATTCGCATATAATATAATACATAATTAATTATTATATTTATTAAAGATGTACGTGAAAAGAAACTGAAGATGGATAAGTGGGAGGTGCTTAATGTAAACTGTAAACTGTAAAGATGTAAACATTGATAAGTCTACAAACACTTGTCAAAACTTGGTATGAAGTTTACAAGTTTACAGTTTACAGTTTACATTAAGTAGGTTCTATATTTCCTCTGTCCATTCGCATATAATATAATACATAATTAATTATTATATTTATTAAAGATGTACGTGAAAAGAAACTGACGATGGATAAGTGGGAGGTGCTTAATGTAAACTGTAAACTGTAAAGATGTAAACATTGATAAGTCTACTAACACTTGTCAAAAACTTGGTATGAAGTTTACAAGTTTACAGTTTACAGTTTACATTAAGTAGGTTCTATATTTCCTCTGCCAATTCGTATATAATATAATACATAATTAATTATTATATTTATTAAAGATGTACGTGAAAAGAGGTCTGCCGTAAAAAGTTTGAGGTGCTTAATGTAAACTGTAAACTGTAAAGATGCAAACTTGCAAACAATAAAGGCCGCACCTCGCGGCGCAGCCTTGTTGATGCAAATGAACTTACTGCTATCTTACCGATGCAAGTGCAATAAGTCATCTTAAACTAAACCTAATTGAACAATCGCTCCGCTTCTCAGCGTTGCGATCTTTTTAACCTTTAAATTTCCTGGCGTAATGCCCAAGGAAATGAATGAAAAAACTATGGGCAAAGCTAAGCAAAAAAATCGACATACGCAACAAATAGTTATTTTTTTTATTAAAAAAATCACATGCAGCTAAGAACATCATATAATCTGCATAAAGATGTAAAAAAAATATGCCTCCATAAAAAATATCAAAAAAACAAGGAAAATGGTTTGTGTATAACAATATTTTCTCTATCTTTGCAATTACTTTACAAAAACTAAAAGGGATATTGATGGAAAAGCTACAGACAAATCTAAAATACTCCGTCAAAATAGTGGGTGCCAGGCACCACCTTGATAATAGGCTCTTAACGCTTTGGCTCAGTCAAGCGTTGGGTAGCAAGATAATAATAGCAAAACATCCGATACCAGCTGACCCGCAGGCATTGGCAGCCTGGGCGTGGCTGGATAGCCAGCATCGTATTGTTGGATATGTTGCAGCGGATCATCGCGATCTTGCCCACAGACTGTTGCTGGCTATTGGCAGCAGCTCTATCAAGATGGTGGTAACCAGACATCGGGAGGGCCACACTACACTATTGGCAACCGTAGTAGATGATTTGCAGCCTGTACCCATCAAATCATACAACTTAGCACCAAAATGGGAGTCATGGACAACACCGGTAAAGCCATTACCAATACCTGGATGGATGCAGGAAGAAGAGATTTTAGCAGCCGACTTAGTAGATAGTTTGTCTTGTCAAAACTTTGATTGCAATATTTTAAGACAAAAATTAAAACGTTATATTATACTAAGCACTAACGACATTTCCCTCGAAACCCGTCAGCAACGTAATTGCATTGCACATTTGTTAAGAAATTGCCCTAATGCAACTAATTATAAGGCTGAATTGGAGCAACTATACTCGATGCCCGGTAAGGTCGGCACCTCTACGAGTGATGGTGACGTTTACTTGCGATGCATTAGTTATCTTACTGATGCGGATAACATGCGCATTCTTTCTCAGCGTGAGCTGCCATCTCGAAATGAAGTAGAAAACGCATTACAATCGTTCCCTATGGACCTCTATGATGTATGGCTTAACCAGCGTAAATATATCGTTGCTCGACTTTACTATGCCTGTATCCCCCGCAAAGTTTTGTGGAGTTTTATCACAACATTGATGTACTCTGAGTTGTTGTCCTCTACACCTGCTGGCAATGCGTTGCTCATGTCGTGGGCAAACCAGGCGACCGAGATGCCCGATAAAGTGTTAGGGTCGTTATATATGTCTTTGACGTGGCTGCGCGATAAAGGTAATGACATATCGCCGATGGCGACAAGGGCGCTGTTAGGCGAGATTCAGCGGCGTGAACAAAGACAGATGGAAATTAACGTCGAAAAGGCAAACACGCAAAACGCACCAATGACTATCAATGTCAATGGAGACACTGGGCAGATGGTGCTCGGTAATGGTAAATATAACAAACTAACAGACAAAAATAACGATTAAATTTAAAGAATATGACACAACAAGAACTTTTGGAGCGGATGAAACTTTTTTCAAATGCAATTCAGATTAATGGAGAGGTAAAACAGTTAGTAATGGGAGACGGAGTAATGAACGTATATAACGGATGCTTTGAGGGGAAGCATCATGAAGAAAACAAAACAAGCAATAATGATGTGCAATCGAAAGAAACTACAGAAGTGCCCGAAGATAAGAAACTTAGATGTATCCATGATGCCATCGAAACAATGCAGAAAGAAGGGCTACTAAAACACAAGCAGCAGTATGCTGTCATTATGGCTGCTTTAGAGTTGAGCCCTATCAATATGCATTTTGACTCGGCATCAGCATTTGTAAAAATGTTGGAGATGGCAAAGGTTAACGATATTCCTACTGTTAGGACCATAAACTATGGCATCGGTATCTTTGCAGACCGCTATGCCGACATTGACGATTGGCAGTTTACAGACGCCGACAGCTCCGAAACAACATACAGAAAAAATATCGGCAAAAGATTCCGCTCATTGTATACGAGGGCGATGAGAGAATCATAATTAAACTATGATTTGTTTGTTTTTAATTTTCTCGATACTTTAGTATTAAAATATCGAGAAAATTAAGAAATATCTATCAAAATATTAATGAAACTATACTATTTATTTTAGATTCAGACTTTAATATAACTTCTTCCTGCCTTTCTAAATAAGCTTGATGCGCCTCAATAGAAGCATATGCAAGTTCTCTATGTAGCTTATTATTGGCATCATATTTAGGTATACGTATATTTTTGACAATATCTATTCCTCTATTTGTATTAATAGTATATCCTTGAACTATTTCTTCAATCACTTTTGAGTTTAAAACAGCACAAAGATAATGTGCCTCTAATTCGTCTTCTAATGGCACAAAGAGAACTTTAGAATCCGTAACAACAGTTCTATTACTCATATATTCATTAGATAAAGACGAGACAACGCAGCAACTCATCTTTTTAGATTGTTCTTTCCATAGAACTTTATATTTGCTAAATGTATATGGGCCAACATTATCTAATCGATACCATGGGAACTGTTTCGGGTCAAAGAATTTACCACTTCTTATCCTTGTATTGAGCAGAAGATCGTGAAAATAATATAGCCAGTCAAATGTTCTGAAATATTTTGTTCGCATTTCAGATTCAGGAATTCCGCGATAGGCATTTTTGCCATTATTATGGGGTACGAGCATGTATACACATGAGTTCAGTCCCCATTTGTCAATATTCCGACCTCCTACCATAGGGTAAATGAGTTCAGCGTTAACCCAGCCTGTATGAACTCCAAGCGCTTTTGCAGCATCTAATCTAGACCGTTCAATCATATTCTTTATTTTTAATAAAGAACGGTCTTTATCAGATTGTAAAATATCAACCAGATATACACCTTTTGCTCCACATGGCTCTATGCCTTTTCTTCCTTGATATGCCGATCTTCCTAAGTATTTATTAATGGAAGATATTAATGATGAAGGAAGAGTAAGCCATGGACTTCTAGGATTTTGGTTAATAGGCATGGCACATTTTTTTTCAAAAATGATTTCTTCCTCAATTCTTTCTTCTGTATCGTCCGCAGAAATTGTCTTACCAGGAAGAACCTTTCCTTCATAATATTCATCCATCGGATATTTCATCTCCTCTGATTTCTTGAATATATACACAGAGGTTTTATTGCTAGCGACACCCTTAAATGGATTTATATCTAGCATATCATAGACCTGCGTAATCTTAAATGGAATTTCTTGATGATTTCTTGTTATGCAAAACTTACGAAATCCTTCTCCACCTTTAAGACTTTTGACAAAAGTCTGTGGAAGAATTAAGGCTGCCTCTCCATGTGGTTTGAGATAGTGATCAATAATGACATAAGTAACAGCCATGGCAAAATCATCATGAGATGTTATTTTGCCATATGCATCTTTATCAAAAATTCCATAGGAAAGCCAGATATCCAAAGATAGATCCCTATAAGTTTGGGACATCGCCTTCCATGCAATCCAAGGCGGATTGCCAATAACATAATCAAAATTTTGTTTACAGAATAATGGGGCAAAACTATTTTTAAGTATAATTGGCCAAAATCCATCTTTGCCAGCATGATGAAGTTTCATTAGCTGAATAAATAATGTTCTTGAAGTTGACCTCATATCATCAGCCACTTTTATTTTAGCTTCTTCCCATAGTCTATTCTCGAAATCTTCATAAACATCATATTCTTTTAATATGCATTCTGATAGTATTCTAAGATAAACATCACTTTCTATTCGATTTTTAAAAAGTGGCAATTCGAATTCAGCGACGGATGTCTTTATACGGATAGTCTTTGCTCCATCCTTTTGTTTTGCATAAACAGTAGGAACCAAGACACTATCACACATATATATAGGAATAGCTATACGATTTTTTAATTTCGTAATATCACCTAAAGTTAGAATATAATTTCCCTTTGCTTGAATAACAGCAATTGGATTAATATCGAACCCCACGAAATTTTCAATAATATGTTCAATGAGTTCATTATAATCCATGGAACCAGAATACCTAGCTTTATATAGTTTTATTAAATGCAGCACAAAAGTTCCAGACCCACATGTAGGATCCATAACGGAAGTACAAACACCACCATCATATCCTGATTTCTTAATAGTAAAGTCTGCAAGCCAATTTACCGTATAGTATTCGCCCATCAGATGTCTTAGCTCCTTGGGCGTAATACTCTCATATGTTTTCTTTAAGACATCCTGTACTATTTCTGGTTTAATAACGCTTACTGTTGTCTCTATTTGATCTAGTTCTCTGATAATATTGTTTACATAGTTAATATCAAATTTTTCAGATAATAAAAACCACTCGAAGAAATTTATTTCAAAGAAATTACTAATATAGTTGTTAAACTCATTTCTATTTCCTACAAAAAGTGAAAGTAAATCACTTGCATCTTTAATAGGTGCCATTTTAGATCCAGGATTCGTTAGACTATCAAACAAATTCTGAATAAGAAGTTTTATAATTATGCTATAGTAGGTCTGAATTGTAAACAGATATTCTTTAACATTAAATTCATCTTTTATTGGATATATTTTTTTTACACCTTTGACTATTTTTACGAAATCAGATTGATCAGATTCATCTTCATCATAAATTGTTCCAAATATCCTTTCCCATTCTTTATAGAGTGTCTTAATTCTTGTGTTTTCATTCATATTAGAACGAAGCAAGGTATAAAGATAACTAATTGTAGACTGAGCTATCTGCGATTTATGCGAAAATAATTTACATAATTCGTTTGCAGTTAATGGTCTTCTATTAGTTGAGCGTAGATACAGGATGATTCTTCTTACACCTTCGTCAAAATTTACATCTTGAGTAATCTCAAAATTAATATAGAAAGAAGTCGAAAAATTGGACGGCCAATTTTTCGTCTTCTGAGTATCAAGTTTCGTCTTTTTGCGAGAAGGTATAAATCTTGTAATTACAAATTTTTCTCCATCAAAACCTATTCCTATTTTATTAAAAATTACTTCTTTAAATATTTGTTCATCATCATGGGATTCTTCTATCGCAGAATTAACTATATAGTGGTATAAACCATGATCTTTTGCATCTCTCCCATAGATAGCATCCCTAATACCATTTTTAGTACTGAATAATTTCAGTTTTTTATATTCAAAAATAATATCATTGAATACGCTATCTGCTCTTCCCCCATGGATAAAAGTTGCTTCGTTTTCAGTTTTAACATCTACATTGAAAATCTTACTTGCTGAATCAATAAAAACATTTGTTGCAGCTTTAACGTCATCTTCACTCTTAGCTGCACTGCATTTAGACTTAAATGCATTAATTATCTCTTCAATTTTGTCCATACATCTTTTTTCTTGCAAAGATAACAATATTATCCAATAGAACAAAATTTAGATTTATGTTTTTTCTTTTCCTTTCTTTCTTTCCGTTGTCCCTTCCCTACTCTTTTCCAACTTTTTCCATTCATTTCCCACCACATTTTTGAGCCAAACAATCTAATCAACAATCACTTACCTTTGCATCGTCAATCAGAAAAGCTAAGGCAACAAAGCTAAGGTTAAAGGCTGGTTGGCAAAAGGTAAATATGACTGATGTTTTTAGAGTAAAGCGCGTTTATGAAAAATACTTCTTAACGCAGACACGAGAAGTCCTCACCGAGCTGGCCATCCCCTACAATCCCGCTACTCCTTATGTATGTTTGCGGCGCGTGAAACTGGGGAAGAAAGGCCATCGCGTTATCGGAGTACTGATAGGCAAAGATACGACCACGCCATTGGACATCGACTCGTCTGTGATTGTCAGCTACAGGCATTGCGTCCGCGAGCATGGCCAAAAACCAGAGATGATAATGCTCATAACATCCATCAAGACAGGGGCTAATAAACCCGAGGACGATGATGACGACGAAGATTAATCAACTATTAATAACAAAGCTATGGAAACAAGAATCATGAAAATCACTCAGTTAGGGCAGATGACCACTTTTGCAAGCGCAAAACCGGAAATCGGAACAGTAGAGAAGCGTAATGCGGTGATGCAAGAGCTTGGCGGTAAGTATGAGGACAATTTTGCCGTGTCGCTTTACGGGCTCTCCGCGCGCCAGCCTTTGTCAGTGGGCGACATTGTGGCTGTCAAGCTTAATTTTTTGACGCACGACTACCAAGGTCAAACCTACCAGGACGTGGTAGCAAGAGATGTGCAAAAGTTAGCCAAAGCATAATATAAATGGTATACATGGGTGTGGAATCTCAGTGGAATCAGAGATATCCACACTCAAAATCCAAGAGAATATGAAAGCAACAATTATCATGTCAGACAACGACTATCAGCGGCTAATGGCTGCCAATGGAAAGCGCATCAAAGGCTCGTTAGGTGTCATCAATCCCACAACTTTCGACTTCCACGCGTTTTCCCCTACTGCTAAGGACACGGACAATACGCCCAGACAGATGCTGCGCACCAAGCATGCTCGGACTACCATACGACCCGACAAAGTAAGGCTGGCCATCATTGTTAAGCGCAACATAGACGTCTATGAGGCCGCCGACATCATATATGACGAGGCCGACAAGTCTGCGGAGTTCCTCCGTCAAAATATGTAGCTTAATATCAATCGCAACAGGGCGGCCGCAGAGGGTCGCCCCTACACTAAAACCATATAACTCTATGTTTGCATATTCTTCTAATGCCCGTCGCCCTCAAACGGTAGCATGCGATAAAGACCTATTTGATACCGTTGTCAGCTCGGTTAAGGTTGCCGAAATCTGCGCGGAGATAAAGGATGCTAAAGAGCAGGTAATGCGGGGCGAGATGTCAAGGGCTGATTTCGAGACCTATAAGCGTGAGCACAAAATTAACCTCCCCGCGTTCCTTTTCCAAGCCAATTTTACCGACGGGAAGCGCCATAATGCTTCTGCCGTGCCCTCAGGGTTGTCCATGTTCGACATCGACCACATTCCATCTCCGGAGACTTACTACAAGGAGCATGTGGAGGCGCGAATCAAGGAGTTGGGCATCGTCTTGGCTCATATCACCCCATCTACCGAGGGGCTCCGCCTGGTCTTTGTGCTCCAAGATGGTGAGACACCACAGGATGGACAGCAGCGGCTGGCTAAATCGTTGGCGCTCGAAAAATACGACGAGAGTGTCAAGGACCTTGCCCGCTGCTCTTTCGCTGTACCAAGAGATTACATTTTATATATAGACTATGATGGGCTTTTTGCTGATTATAGTCCCAAACCAACAAAATCAAACGACAATGGACCATCTGATTCTCCTTCTGCTGATACTCATACTGCTGCTCCTGCATCTGCTGAAGCAGCTGCCTTGCCTGCCGCCCAGCCCTCTGTGCTAAAGGCAGAGCCCGTCAATCTCAAACTCTTTGATGAGGTCGTTGATGCCGCAAACCTGACCATAGAGTCTCTTAACGAGGTGGGCACCCGGCACAACTCTCTCGTCTCAATCCTCTCCATGGGACTCTGCCGTCTGATGCCCCAAGAGCAGCTACAGGCTGTTGTGGCCGAGCGTATGCCGGAGTATTCAAAAGAGCGTGACTGTCAGGACTTGATACGAGACTTTTATGCCAAATACACTGATCCAAGCCGACCTATGTCGGCACAGCTGCGTAAGATACATTCGAGCATTATCAAGAAGCCAATAAGGAATGACGAAAAGGATATTGATGTAGAATTTGCCAAAGAGGAAGCCGAAAATGAAAAAAGGCAAAAGCTTATCAATAAAATAATGAGTAGATTACCATTAGGCTTAAAAGAAAGTGTACAGGGCGTACCTGACAATATGCGAATGCCTGTACTTTGTTCAGTTTTGCCTATAGCAGCTGCCTACGCTGATGGCGTAAACGTTAAATACTGTGATGGTGCTATTCAGCGGCTCGGCTTAATGTCAATCATTGTCGGACCTCAGGCAAGCGGCAAATCCATCTGCAAGCGTAAAGTACAGCTATGGGAGCGCCAAATGAAAGATGACGATGCAAGAGCCAGGGAAATTGAAGAAGAATGGAAAGAGTCAAAGAAGGGACGAAAAGCCAACGAGAAAGCTCCTGCGGATCCCAAGGTAACAATTAGATCGGTTCCTGCTACAATATCATGCTCCACCCTGCTTCGTCGCCTCAAAAACTCTCGCGGACATTGTCTGTGGACTTTTTGTGAGGAGCTCGATACGCTCCGGAAGACTAATGGCGCAGGCTCGTGGTCAAGTAAATATGACATCTACCGACTTGCGTTCGATTATGGCGAATGGGGCCAGGATTATAACTCTGACCAAGCCGTTAGTGGTGTTGTTAATGTAGCCTACAACTTTTCGATATTAGGTACCTATGGCGCACTATATAGATGCTTCAAAAGCGATAATGTTGAGAACGGTCTTTCCTCACGTATAATTATTGCAGAGATGCCTGAGCTTCTTTTCGCCCCAATGCCTCGATATGGTGAGAATACAGTTAACACAGCTGCCGCTATCGAAAAAGCTGTCTCTGTATTGCGTTCGCAAACGGGATTCGTAGATACTCCACGTCTACGCAAAGCCATAGACACTTGGGTAGAGCAAAAGCGATTAGAGGCCATGACATGTGGAGATGTTGTATTGGACACATATCGTAAACGTGCAGGCGTCATAGGCTTTAGATGTGGTGTTGTGGCACGACTCTTATCAGGTAAAGAGGATAATAACACTTTGGAATTTGCTACTCTTATGGCTCAGTACGTGCTTGACGAGCAACTAAAGATATTTGGTGCTGCTCTCAAAAACGAATACGTAAAAGCCAGTAATGAGGGCGAACGTTCCGGCGTGAATCATGAGATTTTCGATGTTCTCACTAATGTTTTTACACTTGATGATGTACAAAGGGAGAAAGATCCCGACACGCCAAGGCATACTCTCCAGGCAATCATTTCAAGGTGGAAGCATTCAGGGTGGATAGAGAAAATCGGTCAAAACACTTGGAGAAAAACCAAGGTAAGGTAAAGTTTACATGTTTACAGTTTACAGTTTACATTAAGTACTATCAATAATATTATGGAGCTGTTATTAGAACGATACTTCTGCAAGAAGGAGTATACTATCGGCAAGTTATATGCCGATTTCGATTATGTCTGTGATACCCTTGAACCGCCATACGGCGTACTGAACTCTCATATGACTTCTAAAGAGATAACGATGGTAAAACTGCGCTATGGCAAAGTAGCCATACCCTCAGGAAGCTACAAGGTGGTGGTTAACATGAGTCCCCGATTTAATAAGCGGCTCCCGTTGTTGGTCAATGTGCCCGGCTTTAGCGGCATCCGAATTCACAGCGGCAATAGTGTCAGGGATACCGAAGGCTGTATCTTGGTAGGTTGGAATCGACAAAAGGGCAGGGTTCTCAACTCCCGCTACGCCATGACACTTCTGATGGAGCGGTTTGATAAGGCTCAGAAAAAGGGTGAGGATGTGTGGATTACCATCAAGTAGTCTACCAGTGTCTGAAGAGTTCGAATCCGAATTTGAATCCGAAGGCTCTGTTTCCTTTCCCGTTGCCGGCGAAAGCTCTGGCTCTTTGCCAACGGCATCAACATGGAGCAGGAATCCGACTTGGTCTATGAAGGAAAGCTCATACATGAGGAAAGCTACCCTGAGCGGTCATCGAAATACGAAGAAGTGGCCATCGACGGCATCAAGGTGGACTATTACGATGCCAAAAATCATGTGATCCATGAAATCAAGAAATCAAACAAGGTGGACAGGGCACATGAATGGCAACTGAAATACTATATGTATGTCTTCGAGCAGCATGGCGTGAAAGACGTCCGAGGCATTCTGGAGTATCCCACTATGCGCAAGACAAGGGAGGTGATGCTTACGAATGTCGACCGGGAGGAAATCCGATCAATGATCGGCGATATCGAGTCTATCATCGGTCAGGACGAATGTCCGCCGCGGGTGAAGAAGGGTATCTGCCACAACTGCAGTTATTTCGACTTCTGCTACTCTGAGGAACCGGAAGAGGCTACAGACATATAGACGATTTGACTTCGCCGCTGCAATAATAATATTTGTAGGAGAAAAGAAGATGAAAAGAAGTTTCTATCTGTTCAATCCTGGTATCATGGAGCGCAAGGACAACACGCTCAAGTATACGCCTGTGAAAATCGATGACGACGGGACGGAGCATACGCAACCACCACGCTATATCCCTATAGAGGATGTGTCTGAGATGTATGTCTTCGGAAGTCTGAGAGCCAACAGTGCACTTTACAACTTCCTGGGACAGAAGAATATCCCGGTACATTTCTTCGACTATTACGAAAATTATACCGGGAGTTTTATGCCGCGCGACGGACTTCTCTCCGGACGGGCACTGCTTGCTCAGGCCAAGGCTTATCAAAGCAAGAAGAAGCGCACACAACTGGCGAGCAAGTTCATCCAAGGAGCGGCGTGGAACATGGTGATGAACCTGAACTACTATCACCGCCGAGGAAAGGAGCTTGGATCAGCCATCAATGACATAAAGGCATTGGCAAAGACGCTGCCATTAGCTACTGATGTGGAGAAGGTGATGGGCATTGAGGGGAATATCCGCAAACTGTATTACGCTGCCTTTGATGTCATCCTCGATGATTAAAAGATGGGCGCGCGCACCAAGCAACCACCGGAGAATGAGGTCAATGCGCTCATCTCCTTCGGTAATATGATGTGTTATACAGAGACATTGCGGGCTATCCATCAGACACAGCTCAATCCGACCATCTCCTTCCTGCATACGCCGGGCGAGCGCCGCTATTCGCTCTGCCTTGACATCTCGGAAATCTTCAAGCCCATCATCGTGGACAGGGTAATCTTCAAGGTGCTCAACAAGCATGCACTGGGTCCGCAGCACTTCGACCATAAGCTCAACTCATGCCTGCTTAACCAGAAGGGCAAGCTTATTTATGTCAAGGCAATGGAGGACCGGTACAACGAGACTTTCCGTCATCGGTCGCTCGGTCGCAACGTGAGCTACAAGCACCTCATCAAACTGGAGTGCTACAAGTTGCTAAAGGACATCCTCGGCATAGAGGAGTACAAGCCATTCAAGATGTACTGGTAGTATATATAATAAGGTGTAGAACCTAAAGAGGAAAGAACCATGTACGTGATATTGGTATATGATGTAGCCCAGAGGCGAGTAGGAAAGATGCTGAAGCTCTGCCGGCAATATCTCTGCTGGATACAGAACTCGGTATTTGAGGGCGAGCTGTCTGAGGCCAAGCTCCGGGAACTGAAGTCACATATCGGTAGAATCATTGATATAGACACCGATAGTGTGATAATATTTACGAATAAAATGAGCTATAATATGGATAAGGAGATACTTGGCAAGGAGCGGATGTCGACAGACAACTTCCTATAAAAGTTGTCGATGTCGGCCAAAGTCAGAGTATTATAGTTCAGGAAAATTATTCTTTCGCTCTTTGACATGTTGAAACACCGATAAAAAAAGGAGTTGTCGTAGCCCCTATATTTTCTTATTATTCCACATCGACATGTTTTTCCCCGTTTTTTTCGTATCTTTGCATCCGGAAATGCCAGGAAACAGGGGCTCTTCCCCCATATGTCGATGTGGGTCTTAATCGTACCTTTATGGAATTGAAACTAAATGACGGTCTTGGTGTTTTCGTCGAAGCTGGGTCTTAATCGTACCTTTATGGAATTGAAACTGGTAAGTTGATTATTGTAGCCCTTTTTGGTTCTCGTCTTAATCGTACCTTTATGGAATTGAAACAAGGTATGCTAATTAGTAACAAGTCGTTACTAAGGGTCTTAATCGTACCTTTATGGAATTGAAACGTCGTACTTGGCGCGGCAGCGAAGGATCATACCAGTCTTAATCGTACCTTTATGGAATTGAAACAACATCACGCGCCGCAAACATACATAAGGAGTAGCGTCTTAATCGTACCTTTATGGAATTGAAACCTTTAAATTTTATATTTATGTCTTTTTGGTCTACGTCTTAATCGTACCTTTATGGAATTGAAACTTAGGAGGTTCGAGCGTGTCACAGAGGTAGACGTTGTCTTAATCGTACCTTTATGGAATTGAAACAACAACAGAATCAATATTAGAAGGAAAATTATAAGTCTTAATCGTACCTTTATGGAATTGAAACCATAGTTTGAGCGGATCATCTCTTCTAATGTAAAGTCTTAATCGTACCTTTATGGAATTGAAACTACAGAGTTGTCGATGCCCAACACTTGAAACGTCAGTCTTAATCGTACCTTTATGGAATTGAAACATTCGTGCGAGTACGTATCGTTTAGATATTCGGGGTGTCTTAATCGTACCTTTATGGAATTGAAACGGTGTAAGGGCCGTCTTCTTGGTAAGAGAACCCTTGTCTTAATCGTACCTTTATGGAATTGAAACATCGAAATGAATTTTTCTTCTGCTCCATCGTTTCTAGTGTAGTGTCCTGACGAGTTTTACCCAAATTTAGGATAGAGGCTCACGAGCTTAACCCTCGCGTCCTTGGTAGTGAAATGCCAATTGACTTTTTTCCTCTCCTCGCACTTTTCCGTTTCCC
>Ga0256406_1004297_pt1 | contig 16551 bp, 17 predicted proteins | sample RumenRJG_03DNA_FD_185986 | JGI IMG/M metagenome (GOLD analysis project Ga0256406, IMG submission 185986) | Bovine rumen microbial communities from Lethbridge, Alberta, Canada - RJG_03 | ecosystem: Host-associated > Mammals > Digestive system > Stomach > Rumen | place: Canada: Alberta | collected... | reverse complement strand
CGTAGTACTCCTTCATCTTGCGCATGCCCTTCTTGCGGCCGCGCGTCACGCCCAGGATCGTGAGCTCGCCGTTAAGCTTCCAGGACAGCAGCGGCTTCGCGTCCAGCGCGGACGAGACGAGCGCGACGGACTTGGGAATGCGGCCGCCGCGGTGCAGCGTGTCCAGGTTGTCCACCATGAAGATGGTCCACACGTGGTAGCGCGCGTCCTCTGCCCAGCGCACGAACTCCTGTGCGGTAAGCCCGCGGTCGCGCTGGCGCACGCCCTCCTCAAGCAACAGGTAGAAGGACGTGGACGCAAGCAGCGTGTCCACAATGTAGATGGGAAGCTCGCGGCCCAGCTCCTCCTGCACGCGGTCGAGCGCCGTGCAGGCGCCGTTGTAACCGCCAGAGATTCCGCTCGAGATCGTCATCAGCACGGTGGGGACATCCAACTCGGCCGCCTTGCGGAACGCCTCCTCGTACACCAGCTGCGACGGCTGCGACGTCTTGGGGGTCGCGCCCCAGCGGATTCGCTCATAGAAGTCGTGGGCGCTCATGGACTGGAACAGGTCGTCCAGCCCCGAAAGGCCGCCGTCGGGCTTTCCGGCCTCCGTGTAGGTGAAGGGAAGGAACGTGAGCCCCGACCTCTCGATGTCCTGGATCGAGAAGTCGCACGTCGAGTCTGTCATCAGGTTGAACTTGGCCTTCATATGAACCTGTCCTCGCTAAGATCGATTCGGATGGTGATATTGTACGGCTAATAGGCACATCGCCAAGACATGGAGGCCCACATGCTCCACACCGACATCGCGGACGGCCACGGCTCCTCCGGCAACAGCTCCCCCGACAGCGCAGCGCAACACGCCGCCGGCACCGGCAACGTTCGCAGGCTCCACCTCGTCTTTAGGGGAGAAGTGCAGGGCGTCGGCTTCCGTTGGACCTCCTCGCGCTGCGCCAACTCCGTCGGATGCACCGGATGGGTCCGCAACGAACCCGACTGGCAAACCGTCACCATGGAGCTCCAGGGCACGCAAGAGCAGATATCCGCGTTCTTCGGCGCATTCGCGCACGCCTATGCGCGCTACCCCATCGAGTACGTAATAGACGAGAAGGACGACATCCCTCCCGTCAAAGGCGAGCCTGACTTCAGGGTTAGATACTAGAAGAGTCCGCAGGCCCCCCAACGACAGAGACGGAACGCGCGTCACGCAAGGTACCCCCGAAAGGAAACCCGACGGTAGCTCGATAGCACGTCCGACCCTGTGGCAACTCTGTGGCAACTCGCCTCATCACCGTTGCCTAAGAAGAAGCCCCGCACCGCGTTTCCGCAGGTACGGGGCCTTTTCTTCATGGTGGCGGGGAAGGGAATCGAACCCCTGACACGGGGATTTTCAGTCCCCTGCTCTACCAACTGAGCTACCCAGCCGTTACTTGCTCGCTTGCAAGCTTGTTTAATATATCAAAGATTTCGCGGGCGTCAACGAACTTTTTCAAATCAGATGGAGAGAATTTGAAGTCCGCAGGTAGATAGGTATGTGAGGTGAAGCCTTTCCGGTACCTGCGTCGTTTCAGCGACAGCTAGAAGGCGCCTCCGCCTCCTCCACCGCCGAAGCCGCCGCCTCCGCCACCAGAGAAACCGCCACCGCCGCCTCCGCCGGAGCTCATCGAAGATGCGGCCAACGCAGCAGAGCTGACCTTGTGAGACGAGGTGACCGAGGATCCAAGGCGCGATGCGGGGCTTCCCAGCGCGGTGTGGGGATACATGTACCACCCGTACACCGGAGCGACGACCGGATCCTCCAGGACCTGTGGCGCGGCAACCTTCAGCTGCTCGATTACCTCTTCCGCCACGCCAAGCGAGACGGCCATCACAAGAAGCCTGTTCCAGAGAATCACGTCCTGGGGAACGGCCTCCTCCAGTCGCGTAAAGTCCTTGAGCCACCGCTTCAGAGCCTTCAGCTTCGCGATGACCTCAACCGCCTCCTCCGACAGGTTGTCCATGCGCCTCAGAATCACGAAGCCAAGTACCGCGGACACCGCGAGTAGCAGAACCACCCCCAAGCCCCAGCCCACTGGCAGCACTTCCGCAATCGTCATGAACAGCAGGGCTGCCGCCACAAGAATGTCAAGCGCCATCGCACCAACAACCAGCCCCTGCCCGTTCGAATTCTTGTCGACGAAGAACCCTCGCTGCTCGGCCTGCGCCTTAACGTCGGTCTTCCAGTTCTCGTATGCGTCGTTGTATGCCTCTGGCTTGTCTTTCGCCACCTTCTCAAAGTCCGAGAAGTACAAGGTGCCGTTCTCGCGACCCTTGCACTTGGAGAGCACCTTGTCGAAGAACTTGAGGGTTGAGCGATCGATTGCAATTGCGCTCTTGCTCGCAGCTACGTCCCTCGTGTTTCTCGCCCTCGTCAGAGCGTAGTCATCCTCCGACTTCTTGCGGCCGAACACCCCCCTGCTCTCAACCGCGACCTTTTCGAGCTTAAGCGCTCCGATGTCAGTCAACCGCACGAGCGCGGCAGACATGTCATCGTCCGTTGGCTCACCGTCGTTCAGCAGGGCACCCAGAACGGCAGGATGATCGTCGGTCGGCACGTCGCGGAAGTACTTGTCATCGAACTGGGGCGTGTGTCGCCTCTTATACGAGGAAAGCTTGCTAACAGACACCGCTCCCGCAAGGAGGGCCACCAGGACGCCTATACCAAGGGCCGCATAGCTCACCACGCGAGCCTGAGTACGGCGTTCGTTCGCCTCGTCAGCCCACTTCCGTTCCTCGTCGAGGACCGTGTTCAGGACCTTCTTGTTCGACGCCGTCGCGTTCGCTAGCCAGGCAGCGGGAAACACTATTCTCGCCTCGGCGAACTCATCACCACCAACCCCGGGGACCGTGTAGATGATGTCGTTTCCCTTGAAACGAAGAGAGGCGTCGAGAGGGCCGTGTCCCCAAGCCCTCACGTTCTTGCCCGCCTTGGCCTCCTCCCCGTCGGGAACGGGAAGGTGAACCGTGCAGGTCACGTTCTCGCTCTCCACGTCCCAACCATCGCTCACGAACTTCCAATAGAGCTCGGACGTATCCGCGTACCTGCGCGCCAAGTTCTGGTCTGTGTACGTGATGGCGAAGTCGGCCGTGTCGTCACTATGCGCAGAATAAATCTTCACCTTCACATACGAGCCCTCGTCTGTCACGAGGTACGTGCCATTCTGACCGTAATCGGCATCGCCCACCTGTACTTGCTTAAATTCCCGGAACGACCCTCCTGACCCAATCTCACCGACCTTGCTCACCTCGGGGCTAATCGAGGTCCCCTCGTACTCCCCCTTCGGAATCTTCCAATAGACACCATGGAAGTCTCCGTCGAAACTGAACTCTCGTACCTCGCTGACAACGACCGACCCATCGCTTCTCATAGTCGCGTCTATATCGACCCTGCCAATCGAGTACTCATCTGCAAGCGCGACGCCTGCCGTTACCAACATGGTGACGATGAAGGCGGTTGCAAGAGCAAATGCTGCGATGACTGCCATCAAGGACAGTCTGTCGCGTCGGAACTTTGCGATTCGAGCGACCATCGAGTCTCCCATTCTTTCTGGTTCCCACGTCGTTGCTCGAAAATATACCAGAGACATGGGTATAGACTGCAATGTGTATGTCAGGCCAGCGGACAACGGTATCCATACGACAAGGAGTGGATTTGCATGGCACTGGACAAGAGCGTATCGAGCGTGCTCAACGAGCAAATCAACAAGGAGCTTTATAGCGCATATCTCTATCTCACGTTCGCGGACTATTACGAGGACCGTGGGCTCAAGGGCTATGCGAACTGGTACATGATTCAGGTCCAGGAGGAGGTCGACCACGCTAAGATCCTCCGCCGCTATCTGTTGGACAACGACTTCAAGCCGACGATGGAAGCGATTGACAAGCCAGACAAGACGTTCTCAAACGACCTCGAGCCTCTCGAAGCTGGTTACGAGCACGAGCAGTACGTGACGAGCCTTATCAACAAGTGCTACCAGGCAGCCTACGACGCTCACGACTTCCGCACCATGAAGATGCTCGACTGGTTCGTGAACGAGCAGGGCGAGGAAGAGTCGAACGCCTCGGACATGATTACCGACTACAAGCTATTTGGCAGCACGCCTCAGGGACTGTTCAGTCTCGACCAGAAGTACCTCACGCGTGTCTACGTCCAGACCACTTCGATGCCGATGTAGCTCTGGTTCCTCTGGTCCTAGCTTCGTCTGTTTGCCGTTTGGGGGTGAATCCAGAAGTGGATTCACCCCCTTCTCATGCTCAACCAGGCCTCTACTCATCGGATGTAACAAAGGTGAAGAGAGTGCCGCAGACGTTGACGGTCTGCCCATGTCCAAGGATGCAGGAGTCCTGCACCTCTCTTCCTCCCACTGTCGCCAGGTTCTTAGCCCCCAGATTCCTAACCCTAAGTCCTTCCGGCAAACACTTGAACCCTACGTGCCTACGCGAAACGGCCATCGAGTGCAGAACCACATCACAGCATTGATCACGTCCAACCGTCAACTCGGACTCGGAAACCGGAATCTTCACCTCCATGTCGGGTGACCTCACCCAAAGCATCTTCCTCTTCCAGCGGGGAAGGTTAGAGGAGGGGATATCCAATGGCATCGTCGCATCCAAGTCGGACGAGTCTTTGCTACTCGTGCCATTCCCGCTCACGCTTTCGTGAACGCTTTGGGCGCAAGCCCCACCATCTCCTCCCTCGCCTGCCGGTTGGCCAAGGCACATCGCCGACATAGGACCAGGCGGTCTGGAGAAATCATAGAGGCACCCATAGCAGACGTCCATGTCCGCAAACAGTTCTTCGCCGCAGTTCGGACATATCTTCGTCTTCGCCTTCCCTGCCTTGCCCATGAAGCCGACCGAGGCCTCGCGTCCGGCGACAACCCCCATTGCACCCGAATCTTTCATCGATGTCACACTCCTTCTCAACTGCAGGATTCTTCCATGGTCAGGGTCTCGTTCGCCGCGGGCCAAGGTGAGTCGCTACCAGGACGCTCCAGAACGAATGCTGCCCCATGGGCTCGCACTATCCTCCCAGGGCGGACCATCCTCTCCGACAGGATGACGCTGCCATCCCTCTTGACGAATGCGATGTCTATGGGATAGCGCATGCAGAGGGTGTGGATGGACGAGCACCTCCTAAGCATGACTTGCCGTCCCCCCGAATCGCGAAGAAGGCCCTTCGCCTTTTGCAAGGGCGAGTCCAGGACTTCAAAACTCCCGAAGTCGAAGTGTCTTGTCCAAACGTGTACGAGTTGCAATCAGATCACCACCCCAGGTCTAAAACGGTCGACGGTAATGGTTCTCTCGTGCCGTAACGAAATAGGTGCGGCATAGCCGACTCCGGCCACGGATATGGTCGTAGGCCAAGGATGGAATGTGAGAGTGCACCTATAGGTAGTGAGCAGAGGCGAAAGGGGGAAGCTCAGACCGTCCCTCTCGACCGCAGAGGCAGCATCGCTTGCAGATACCGTAACGTCACACGTACTTGAATTCAGGGCTTTCCGTATCACGCCCTCGATCTCGGAGACGGCAGCACCCCTACTCTGCGTACCAGACGGAGAGACTCCATGAGACACCGCCGCATCGAGAGAGATCCTGTCGAATGTGGAGCACACCTCGGCATATTTCGCCAGGTTATACACAATGAGGGCGACGACGATGATGACAGGCAGCATAGCCGCAAGCTCAACAGTCATCTGACCGGAATCATGAACCTCTCCGCACCTCCTCATGGAATCACCTCCGCGAGAGTCGAGAGGTCTATCGTCAGGGGAATCGATGCCCCCTCCATTCCGGGAATCGGAATCTCCGCGATGGTAACCTTGCCGTTTTCCCCCATCAGAGATACCAGTTTGGAACGGCACGTCTTGATGATTCCACGTTGGTCATGCGGCAGGGACTGTATGAACGACCTCACTTCCGCCGTCTTCGTCACTCCGGCTCTATCCAAGATGTGCTGGGTGTTCGTCAGCACGGGCTTTCTCAGTCTCATGTCCGAGGGCTCGAACCCCGCCTTTAACACGACATCCTTGACCTTCCTTCGCATCCAGCTCGCAACCTTTTCCCCAAACACACCTCCTATATCATCAAAGAATTTGTTGGCAGCTTGGCTGACGCTTCCATATGCAGACCCATAGCCGACCAAAAGCGATCCCCATAGGTCTCCGATGCCATCAAGCAGTCCGGAGAAAAGCGTCCTATCCGACCTTTCTAGACCGTCGAAAACGCTTGCGAGAACATTGTGGCCATCCGTATCGTCGTCAGGTGCCAACGCGGCACCTGAGATTGCGACACCTGCCGGAAGGACCCCTGACTCGAGAAAGGTGCTTGACAGTCCACGAGGAAGCTCAGCGGCATCTCTCACAACAAAACCGATGCATCCGTACGCGCCGGGCGGGCAAAGGCGCGGCCTTTCGACCGCAAGCATGCTCATCGCCCTCTCGAATGCAGACCCGCTTTTCTCCGCCGCCTTCTTCATGTCCTCCTCCGCCTTCTTCTCGTCTTCCTTCGCCTGCTGGTAGTCTTTTGACGCCTCTACCACAATCCTCCAGTAGTGTTCGAAGCCGTTATTGATATTCGTTGACGCATCCGCGACGTTTCCCATGGCCACCGCATTCATACGGCACGTCTCGCAATAAGCAACCGAGCCCGAATCTATGTCTGCAAGTGAGGCATTGCCAGCAAACGGCCCGGTTGCACCGGGGCATTCAAGCGAGCAATGCAGCGTCGTTCCCGTCTCCTCGCTCGTGCAGGGCCAGATGGCCGTCGAATAGAGCTCGGTCTCCATCACCATCCGAGTCGTATGGGGCAGCTCGGGCAACTGAATATCAACGACTTCGCCCTCCTCGCACCGCGCATTCGAGAGCTCCTTGGCTGCATACCGGTAGAAAACCCCACGCGCACATGAGCGCTGAAGCTCGTCGGCAGAACCCGCGTCAATCACGTTGGACGTTGCCCGAGCAACGTAATAGTTGACAGCCCTTCTGCGCGCAAAGTCGAACTTCCAGGCGCTCGGGCTTGGATACATCGGGTTCTGCCCTTCCGTTAGTTTCGCAAGGGACTGTGCTCGTTCCCTCATACACGTACCGACGTTGTCCGCATGCCAGCCTTTCTCCTTTGCGACATTCGCCCTGTCAATCGCCTCCTTCTTTCTGGCCGACGCCTCCCTGAGTTCCTCGGCAGCCTTTTCCATCTCCTTTCCGTCAACCTCGTCTAGTAAATGGCTGAAGTCAGACTTCGACTCCTGTGGGTACGGAACTGCAAGCCCGGCATAGCTCAGGCTTCCAGATGAATTCGCCGATACCGTCGATGCCGAATTTGCCACAATGAGAGCGGGAAGCGTCTTCTCAAGCCGCTCGAGGCCTTGTGAAGCCGACTTCGCAAACTTCTTCCGACACTCGAGAATTCTCCTACCCACCTCGAGAATCTTCGGCGCTCCATGCTGAAGAACCGGAATCGCCGCCACGATCATTCCCGCGCCATACACGATCGCTCCAAGGAGACCCATACTCAAAACGCAGGCATCCAACACCTGCGCGACGGTCGAGAAGGCCGCGACGCAGTTTTCCCCAGACATTGCGGCTGCATCCGCAACCTCCTGCACATCAGCCGCCCTGGCATGACTCCACTGAGCGGCAGCCACACCAAACGTGAGGGCAATGCTCATGAGGAGGGCGACGGCAACGGCAACGGTGGTGTAACCGCCCTCACCATCGATGAATGCGTCTAGGGCGTAGACCCTACAATCGGCCCTTCTATGCCCACAACTGCTGCCAGTCTCCATAGGTCCCCCTTATCCACCTTGGCCGCACCTCTTCCCTTAGGGACTCCCTCAGGACTATCCCCTTACCGTCGCTCTCGGAGAACGCAGCCAAAGCAACCCCAAGAAGGGGAAGTGGGCGAACATGCCCGACGACTTCGACGTTCACGCCCCTTCCACCCCTATTGAGCGAGATCGACCAGTCTGATGCGCCACCAGAGTGAAAGAGAGGGACATCGGGAACAGCCTCAAGACGTCTAAGCACGTACGACCTGCAGTCCGACAGATCTCCGTCATAGTCGGTCGCAATCGCCCTTGCCGCCTCGGCGGCAGCAGACCTCATGGCCGTGCGCGTGTAGATGATGCAGACCGGTTGGACAAGCAGCGCGATCACGAGCATGAGGGTGGGCAAGAGGACAGCCGCCTCAATCGTCGCCTGCCCAGACGTTGATTCCGCAAGCTCAGTAGAGAAGAACGTCCTGAAAGATCGAGAGGACGTCACCCTCCAACGAGTGCGATCCCGACCCGATAATCGTCGCATACAATCTTCCGTCACCCGCATAGCTGACAACCCGTGAAAGCGCAACGACGATTGCAAGGAAGGCAAACAGTACCAGCGCGTACTCGACGGTTGACTGTCCTTTCGTGTCAAACAGGACGCCGCAAGTGGTTTGAACAAGGTGGCTTTCATCATCCTTGGCCTCCATGTGGCTCACCTGGGGACTCCCTCCTCCCATTCCTTCACATCCATCCGTACAACCTTGACCTCCGACTTTCTCGGATCTTCGGCTCCTCTCACGACGACCGTGTCCACCCATCCGTCTCCGACAACCGTGCAGGACCAGTTGTTCCCAAGCAGGTCGAGGTAGCCCGCACGCACAAGCACACACTTCCCCGCCCGTGCGTACTCCTCCAAGAGCTGTGCGGCCGTATCTTGCAAGCTGGCTTTCGACGTATAGTCCCTCACGCCATCTTCCGTTGAAGGCGAGGAAGAAGGCCGTGGGACGTGCGACGGCGAGTCGTCACCATCTCTGTCGCCTTTTTTCTTCAGGCTCACTCTCTTGCCAGAGTTCTCCTCAAGGACGGATTTGTCTCCTCGCCCGTGCGCGCGTGTCTCAGCAATCACTTCTCGACCCGCGTTGCCTTCCACCTGGCGACGGCAATGTGCTGCCGTCGCCAGGCAGCTGACCAAAAGCACCAATAGGGCTAAGGGGACGAGTCTAGAGCCCCTTCCCCTGACAGCCATAGCCTAAAGAGCCCCTATTCCACTCGATATCGCGTCCCAGAGTTGTTGAACCTTTCCCTTGAAGGTGATGATTGAGAGAATTGCAATTACCACCAGGACTCCAACGAGAATGGCGTACTCCGTTGTCCCCTGTCCGTCCTCGTCACGCAAGGTCTCCCAAACGCCCCAGGCTACGTCTTCCATCCCCATCCTCAACTGCTCCATCTCACTACCTTCCTCTGATTTCGATAGATACGACTGATGTGCCAACCCTCCCCTCCGGACAAGCGCCCTTTCGTATGACTACATGACCTTCATGTCATTGCGAGGCTCGAACCAATCAGCGGCCCCAGGATTGACAAAAGCATCGCTGGCACGATCAAGGTGCCCAAGGGGATGAGCATCTTAACTGGAACTTTCTCAATCTCCTCTTCCAATTGAGACCTCTGCTCTTCCCTTATTGCCTGTGCTTGGGACTCGAGGGCCGACGCAAGGGGAGACCCAAACTCGAGGGCTTGGGACACTGTCGACGAGAAGCTCTTCAGCGCACCCACATCCAACTCTTCCGCAAGCCTATCGAGCGCGGACGAGCGACTCTCCGCACCGATTTGCCACGAGAGCAGCGCTTCTCCAAATGCCGAGGAAAGGTCGTCCTCATAGCGTTCGCAGTAAAGGGAGAGCGCCGCATCGAACGAGAGCCCAGACGAAAGTCCCAAGGTCACCACGTCCAGGAACGTCGGGAGCGAGCGGAGGCATGCCCGCCTAGCCTCGCTTTCTCTGCCCCTACGCTCTAGCTCCCTGAAGGCAGGCAGTGAACCCATGCGGCTTACGATGGACTCGAGGCGCTCTCCCAACCCGCCCGCGTGGTCGAGTTCGTGAGAAGAGCGACTCCCCAATAGGCCGAACGTCATCGCGAACGCAGCCGTCGACACCGACAGGCACCCACCCACGTACGCCAAGTCCATCACACGACTCCCCTCATGAGTCGCCTGATGATGATTAGCGCGAAAGCGTCCATCACGACCGCAGTCATCACGCTCACCATCCCGGGAAGCGTCGCGAGCCCGACCCGAAAGTCCGGGGATAGGATCGAGAGGGCGGCAATCATAATTACCGGAAGCCCACAGACGATCCTGACAGAGAGTCTCACCTGCGCCGTCTTGACCTCAAGCATCCTCTCGAACTCGCCTTGTCTCTCCACCATCTTCGCTGCATGCCCAAAAAGCGACTTGAGGGGGCTTCCCGTCCTTTGCGAGATGAGAAGTGCGGTCGTAAGCAAGCCGACTCCCGGCGCCTCAAGCTCCCTCGACAGTTCCATAAGCGCCTCCTCTGCAGACTCCCCGCACCTCATTCGAAGCGAGACCCTTGCAAAGGGCTTCGCGGCATGCCCTCCCTCGTGCGCTCCAAGATATTCAATCGCCTGGGCCAGCGTCTCTCCAGAACCAATGGCCATGGCAAGGGTTCGGAACACGCCTGGCATCTCCTGGGTCAGCTCCCGTTCGATGCGGCGAAGCTGTGCCTGATGCCATATCGGTACGCCGGCGAGCGCCACCGCCATTGCTATGGGTACGCCGATGGGAGACAAGGCAACAAGGCAGAGGACGAGGGCAAGCAATGCATCACCGACGATTACGGCAGCCACCCCCTGCCCCGAAGTCCTTACCAGACCCTCCGGAAGGGTCCACGATCCCGAGGCTCCTTGCCCATCCCGTGCGGACACGACGATTTCCTCGCCAAGAGCGTGCCAAGAATCCGTGGAGTCTAGTGCACTGACCACGCGAGAAGCCCCGAGAGTGTCAAGGAGTACCCTCACATACCTCATCGCCTTCCGGCGCAGCAAGCTCTTAGGACTCGTCCCCAGTCGTCCCTCATGGAGCACAAGCACTGCGAGAAACGTCGTCAGGCTGCCAAGGATGGCATACATCGCCTCCATCTCTCCACCTCCTCAGTCCTAAGCGCGCCAATCCGAATGGCCTCTCCTATGAAACTGGGCTCCGAGACGAGTTCCCACGTCCCTCTCGCCTGGTCGTAGCGGACGCACTCTCGAAGCATCACTCCCCCGGAATCTCCCCTGGACACCTCGCTCAGTGACGTGATTCGGCGGATGCCGTCCGGGAATCGCGCGGACATCACGAGCAGGTCTAGGGCCGACGCGATCTGCTCCTCGATGATGTCGGTCGGAAGGTCCATGCCAAACCTGGCCATAAGCACGAGCCTCAGTATCGCCTCCTGCGCCGACCCTGCGTGCAGTGTGGTCAGCGATCCGTCATGCCCAGTATTCATGGCCTGTAGCATGTCAATCGTCTCCTCGCCGCGGCACTCTCCCACGACAATCCGGTCAGGCCGCATGCGCAACGCGTTCTTCACGAGGTCGCGAATGGTTACCTCGCCGGTTCCCTCGATGGAGGCCGACCGCGCCTCCAGTCGCACCACGTCGGGATGAGAGTCAAACTTGAGCTCGGCAGAGTCCTCGATGGTCACGATGCGCTCCTGCAGACCAATCTGAGTGCTCAGGGCGTTAAGCAGGGTCGTCTTTCCCGAACCGGTCCCGCCCGCGACGGCGATATCCTGCCTCGCGTGCACCGCCCAGGAAAGGAGCGTCGCATACCACCCCGGAATCGATCCAAGCTCGACCAGCCTGTCAAGCGTCGTGATGCGGTCGGAGAACTTTCGAATGGTGACCGCCGGGCCGTTTATGGCAATGGTGTCTGATACCGCGTTCACACGGTCGCCGTTTGCGAGTCGAGCGTCGACAAGCGGGTTCGTCCTATCGAGTCGGCGTCCCAAAGGGGCAAGGATCCTGTCGATCACCATCATGATCTGCTCCTTGGACTCGAATACCGACTCCGCGGAGTGGATGCGCCCGTCTCGCTCGAAGAACAGGGCACCCGTCCCGTTGATCATGATCTCGCTCACTCCGTCGTCATCCAGGAGGCTCTGTATGGGGCCCAGGCCACAGATGTCGTCTAGCACCTCCCTCGTCACTTGGTCCTGCTCGCTCTGCAGGAGCGACGAGAAGTGCGCTTCGTTCAGTATTGCCTGGCAGGTGACCGCGAGCTCCTCCCTGACCTCGCTTGCTTTCACGGACTGGAGCATGGAGGCAATCGCCGAGAGACCAAGCCTCCCCACCAGCTCGTGACGCAGGTCCTCCCGAAGCCTCCGATAATCCGACCTGCTTGTCGCTTCCTCGCCCACGACGCCGAGCGCAACGGCCTCGTGCGTCTTGACCCTTTCCAGAACAGACATCAGACCACCTCCGCCCTTCGCGAGAAGAACTTGAACTTGGGTCGTTTGGCTTCGACATTGGCGGCAAGCCGTGCGTCCTCGTCAGGTGGCAGGGCGCCAAGCTCGGCAAGCGTCCTCGCAAGCATGACCTTGACGCTCTGTACCATCGGACCGCCCTCCCTCACGAGCTCCCGTATCCCTCCCGCAGCCGCAACCTCCTGCACTTCAGGTCCACCATCGATTACCTGGAAGAACGGGGCACCCTCCAGCCCCCTCTGGCTGATGCCGGGCACGAGGTTGGGCTTAACCCTTGGGTTGGCGACGTTCTCCACACGCACCATCCGAGTCCTCGCAACGCCGAGGCGTACCACTAGCGAGCTCGTCCTTCCCGCGGAGCCAATGGATCCAGGCGCGCCGTCGTGAATCACGAACACGCGGTCCGCCTTCTGCACGGCCTCGGCAACCGCATCGGTAAACGTCGTCGAGGTGTCAACGAGGACAAGCTGATACCTCTGCACCAGGTACTCAAGCAGGCGACCGACGTGCGGCATGACCTGCTCTGCCATCTCCGGCCTCTCGCAGGGGCCCCAGAGGCACGAGTCGTTCGCAAGACGAACGCAGCTCCTGCCCATGGTCTCGATCGACGGAACCCCGTTGGCCCCGAGCTTCGCAAGGTCGACGGGAGTCCCCACGCCAAATCCCGCATACACGTTTCCGCAGGAAAGATCGAGGTCAACCACCGCCACGCTCATGCCCCACGAGCTCGCCACGACGGCACACTCCGACGCGATGGTGGTCTTGCCCACGCCGCCCCTCCCAGAGACGAACACGAGCATCGACCCACGGCCCCCTTCCGCAGAGCCGGCAGATGCCATGCCCATCTCGCTCCAGGAGAGACCATCGGGCTCGTCCAGAGCGAACGGAACGCCATCTGAATCGCACGGCGACTTGGTCCCTTCCGCCGCGGACGCGGCGGCATCGTCTGTCCGAACGCCCCCCGCGCTCCCCTTTTTGCGAGCCACCGCGACCGCGGCATCGACCTCCCCCATATCGATTACGGTATCGATGCCGGCCTGCGCCGCTCTCGAGCGAAGCGATCCCGAGGCGTTGCGCGTAACGAGGACCACGCTTCCCGCCATGCCGTCATGTGCCACGGCAGCTGCAAGGTTCATGTCCGAAACGCCCGACTCGCTCAGTCCAACGATCACTCCCCATGGCGTTTCCGCCGAGTCCATCACGCGTTCCCGAAGGTCCTCGGCACTCGACGCGAACGCAAGCGTCGCCTTCGGGCGAAGTGACGCCAAGGCCCTTCGAATGTCGGCCCAGCTTCCCTCCGAAGTCCATCCCAGCCATCTGTCCGCCATCCCCAGCGCCTCCCTACCTCGATTCATCAGCCAGGCTTCGGGGGCTCCCCTCGGCACCGTCCCCGGAACCCTCCTCGGTCTTATCAGCCTTAGGCTCTGGCGCCACCGCAACCTCCTCGGGCTGCTTGACGTCATCGGCGGGCATCACGAGCCTCAAGTCTCCCCTCCCACTTGCGTCCAGGAGCGACGAGACGTCGTCTGCGGGCACGGCAAGGGAAATCTGCGCCGTCACGCCCATCGAGCTCGAGGAGCTTGGCGCCGACAGCACCGTCACGTCCTCGCTCAGCGGTTTCGACCCCTCGTCCGTGACCTCGTAGGCAATCAGCCTCGTTCCCTGCGGGACGCCTTTCGTCACGCCAAGTTTGTCGTTGACGGGCACGCTCATGGCCACGTGACCCGACGGGATGTCCGCAAGCTCCGAAGAATCCCTGAACGCGAGCTTCGTGACGGGGGCGTTCTTGCTCACGGGCACGGTCACCTCGCGACCAACAACGTCGTCCAAGCTCGTGAGCGCGCCTTGGGGCGCAAGGTCCGCCACCCAGTCCCGCACGGAAACGTCCTTCTCGCCCACCACTTGCCCCGGCTCGAGGGCCGAATTTGATACCACAAGGCTCACGACCTCGCCGCCATAGCGGGCAATCGCCGCATTCCTGACCTGCTCGGCCTGGGCGCGCACGTGGTTGCCATAGGCAGTGAAGGCGAGAAGAACGAGGACTGCGCAGGCGCTGGCGAATACCAGCCTGAATCTGAGAGACATGGCCGACCCCCATCCCTGTCACGCTTGGGAACGTCTTGTAGACAAGAGTCTGCGCCACCGGCAACCATGTGACGGCGAGTCTTAAAAGTGGCCTATCAGTTTCCTTGCGCATAAATTCAGCCTAGCTGCACTTGGAAAATCGCAGCTAGGCCATGGTGTAAAACGGCTATGTCGCCCTCGGTTACAACACTACGTCCGGATCGAGCGTCTTTGCGCTGGCACGCATCTCGGAGGCGAGCGAAACGTATGCATCGAGTCGTTCTTTTGAGAACTTCCCCTCGGCGAACGCAGACCTCACCCCGCATCCAGGCTCGTGGGTGTGCGTGCAGTCCCGGAACCGGCAGGACCGTGCAGCCTCGGCGATCTCTGGAAACACCTTCGCAAGGCCGCGCTCGTGACCCACGAGCGGAAGGCTCCGAAGACCGGGCTCGTCGACAATCACGCCAGCGCCGGGAAGGGAGACCATGCGCCTTGCGACGGTGGTGTGGCGCCCCATGTCGTCAGACGCACGGACCGCGCCAGTCTCGAGCGCCTCGCGACCCAACAGCGCGTTCAACAGCGTCGACTTGCCTGCGCCCGACTCGCCAAGGACGATCGCCACCGTCCCCGCGGGGACGAGACCTCGGACATCATCCTCGCCCCATCCCGAACCGCAGCGATCGGCCGCGTCCCTGAGACCCGCCACCGTCCTTCGCCCCGAGGCGCCAGCTGAGGTCGCGACGATGCGAATGTCCTGCCCAAGGACCTCTTGGATGAGGGTGACGTCCGTCTGGAGCATCGATGCGCCGGCACGGTCCGCCTTCGTGAGGATCACGGCGATGTCGGCGCCGCAATCGCGTGCGATAACAGCGGACCGAACGACCCTATCTACCGAAATGGGGTTGGGGCCAAGGGCTTGGGTCACGAGCACCGTGTCGACGTTTGCCGCAAGCGTCTGCCTCTCGCCGCGCGAACCCCCCTTCCACCTTGCGATGTCGCTCTCGCGCGGAAGAATCTTGCAGAGGATTCCCATGTCGTGCCCCTCGGGACGCCGGGCACAGACCCAGTCGCCCACCGCGGCGCGTGAGTTGTCTTCCCCCTTGGTGAGCGACGCCGCGAACTCGGTACGGTAGACGCCCCACGGGGTGACGACCGCGGGAAAGCCGCGGTCAAGGCGAACGACGCAGCCGAGGTCGAGCTCTTCTCGCCTGACCTCGCCCGCGCTGATGGTCCGTTCCACCTCCCGCTCGAAAGCCGACCGCTGGCGGTCGCTTGCGGTGAGTTCCGTGTATGCCGGCAGCTCGGACAAAGAAGAGAGCGCCGGCAGGGCCTCGTGGGCCCCACCGGCGACCGCTCTGCGCTTGTCAGCTCTGCTGGACTTGTGAGCGCGCTTTGCCATGTACCGTTACGCCTTGTTCTTCTCGACGGTGCGCATGATGGCCTTGTAGGCCTCCACGAGCGGGATGATCAGGAACGCGAGGGCCATCGCGATGCCGTACTCCGCGGCGCTAATCTCGGCGAAGTCGAACGCCCGGGCGAGCGGGGTCTCGATGACCACGAACGTCAGGACGAGGGAGAGCGCGAAGGCGCCCCAGAGCCACTTGTTCTGCGTGGGGAGCGAGAAGACCGACTTCCGGCGGCTGCGCATGTTGAACGAGTGGAACATCTCGACCATCGAGAGGGTCAGGAACGCCATGGTCATGCCGTCGAGGCCCTTGTCGGCCCCGGAGAGCACGTCGGCGAGGGGCACGCCCTCGAAGCGCAAGCCAACGAAGTACGAGACGAGCGTAAGCGTGCCGATCATCGCGCCCTGGACGAGGCAGTCGAGGCCCATGCCGCCGGCGAAGATGCCGTCGGTGGAGCTGCGGGGCTCGCGCTCCATGATGTCGGGCTCGGCCTCCTCCATCGCCATCGCGAGGGCGGGGAAGCAGTCCGTGATGAGGTTCAGCCACAGCAGGTGCGTGGGCTCGAGGATCGTGAAGCCGACGAGCGAGGCGACGAAGACGGAAATGACCTCGGCGAGGTTGGAGGAGAGCAGGAAGGCGATGGACTTCCGGATGTTGTCGTAAATGCGACGCCCCTCCTCGCAGGCGTTGATGATCGTGGCGAAGTTGTCGTCCGCGAGCACCATGTCGGCCACGTTCTTGGTGACGTCGGTGCCGGTGATGCCCATGCCGATGCCGATGTCGGCGCGCTTGATGGACGGGGCGTCGTTCACGCC
>Ga0256406_1004296_pt1 | contig 16554 bp, 10 predicted proteins | sample RumenRJG_03DNA_FD_185986 | JGI IMG/M metagenome (GOLD analysis project Ga0256406, IMG submission 185986) | Bovine rumen microbial communities from Lethbridge, Alberta, Canada - RJG_03 | ecosystem: Host-associated > Mammals > Digestive system > Stomach > Rumen | place: Canada: Alberta | collected... | reverse complement strand
AGAGCTATAACCAGATAGCTGACCTGCCCCATTCCTACATCCTTGCCGACGACATAGAATATCCCTACGGCAACAAACTGCCGCTGTGGACGGTGGGGATGATGTATTAGTAATGCGACGCAGGGTCATCCGTCCTCGACGACAGTGTCGGCATAGCGGCACGGCAAACCGGCGAGCGTAAAAATATCATTGTTGTCCTACTCCACCTTCATCACGAAGCCGTCGGCAGGACCAAGACTAACCTTCACCTTTCGTTGATTCTTTGGTGTCCACTGATGCACAGAAACCTTGTTGAGAAATCCTGGAGCTGTGGTTAGCAGCAGGACGCGTTTTGCTCTTTGGCAAAACGTCAGATCCAGCTCCATTTCTTTTGTCTTCTGCTCCCCGTTGATGCCAGCCACATACCACGTGTGTCCCTTGCGGCGTGCAATGATGATGTCACATCCCGGATAACCCGAGATGAAACGCGTCTCGTCCCATACAGTGGGTAACCCCCTGAAATAATCCCATACTTCTTGGGGAAAAGCCCCCAAGTCGTCAGGGGTAAGTCCGTAGTGGGACATTGGCTCAAAAAAGACTACAGGCAACGCCAGTTCGAAGCCCACACTTGTGGCACGTCTCGAACACAATCTGTTTGGACCAAGTCGCTCACTCAGCACCACAGGTGTAAAGTCCATCGGTGCCACAGCATTACGGACAAAGGGCAATATGGCCGCATGGCGTGGCCGCCCATTCTCCTTATCTTGCTCACCACGGCAAAACTCCTGCCCCATCACGGCCTCCGCATTTGCAAAGGCTGGATACATGCGTTGCCAGCCTCGTGGCAGTGTTGTGCCATGAAAGACCACCAACAGGCCTGCCTCATTGGCATCACGCAGGATATCGGCATAAAGCCTCATGTTCGATTGCTTGTCGCCACCAAAGAAGTCAACCTTAATGCCTACAATGCCAATTTTTTTCAGCCATGCCATTTCGCGCCGGCGCGCCTTCGGCGTATTCATGCAGTTGACAGGTGTCTGAGGAGCCGTGTTGAAACAGCCATTGGAATTGTACCATAACAACAGTCCAACGCCTTTTTGTTGTCCATACGCCACCAATTGGCTCATGCGATCCCGTCCTATCTGCTGGTCCCATTGTGCATCTACAAGGCAATAGCGGAAGCCCAAGGACGCAGCCAAATCGATGTATTGCCGAGTACCCTCAAAGCTCGTCAGTTCATCGCCATAAAACAACCAACTCCATGTTGCCTTCCCCGGCTGCATAGTATGCTTAGCCTCGTACAACGGCTCCACCACGTCGTCGGCTAAGGTTGTCTCCACAATGTCGCTCAGGGTATCGCTAACCACCAGCAGTCGCCATGGCGTGAGAGAAGGCGTAGGCATCTCAGCCCACGAGGGATCGGAATACAAATCTTGCGCCGCCTCAGGAAAAGCTATACGCAGGGTGTTTTCAAGAGCCTCCGTGAGATGGCATCCCACATAATCGGATGTCGTACCACTTTCGCTGATTAGTGTCCACAAGCCGTTGTGATGGACAAGAGCTGGGAAGACCCATCCCTGCCGATGCTCCGACTGCTCGCCCAATGGCACATCCACATGGTAGGGGTCTTCATAGCTCGGATTGGTCTGCTGCCATCCGCTTTTCGCCTTCGCCATTTGGGTGAGGAAGGCTCTGCTGCCTTCCGGGAATGTGAACCCAGTGGCCTCCCCATAAACCCTCACCGTATCGCCATGTCCCTTAAGCCGATAGGCGAAAGCAACCCCATGGTTGTAGAGACGGAAAATCACAGCATACCGCCCCTGAGCTACTTCAAACATCTGCTCGTTGTAGGCCTTGTCCACCAAGCTGCATTTGCCACGGTCGTTCTGATAAGAAATGCGGCCATGGCGGAGCGCCGAAGCCGAACTGATTGTCTCGGACACGCCGCCGTAGCGACAGTCGTCGCGGTATATGCCCAATGGCGACGGCTTTAATACAGTTCTGCCCCTATAGCTCACACTGTAATGCAGCCCTGCTGTATCGGTGAGATGAACGTCCAACAGACTGTCAGGACTCATCACCGTATAGTCTTTGGACGATACACCAAGGCTAACCGTCAGAAACAGGAAAAGTAAATGAATGCTTCGCATGTTTTTTATGAAGATGCTTGTGTAGTGAAAGGCAACAAGGCTTTTGCCTTCATATTGATCTAACATTATTATTGGAATTGGAGGTGATGAATGCCTTCGAAATTGGTCTCCGAAAAACAGGAATCATCAGTGTTCTGCAACTGATGCCCATCGATAATCACATGGTTAAAGGCCACGCTGTCGATATCCTTTGGAGGCGTGCCGGACTGTCGCCATGCCCTGAGATTTATCTTGTTGGCAATACGGCTGCCACTATTGGAAAGCACATTAATATGGCTGAACGTAATGCGTTGCATGCCACCAGGCGTAGTCTGGTCGCCCTTGAGCGCGCCAAACCAGAAATCCGGATGGAAGCCGAGAGCAATGAGCCGCTCGCAGTGATAGACATCGACATTGTCAAATAAGATGTCACGGAAGTAAGTGCCGTGGATGCAACAGATACCCATGGCGGCCCGCTCATCCAGCTGCTCGTGATAATTGGGATCATCATAAGAAAAAAGAATACTGCTGTTCATTAGCCTGATGTGCTCGTAAAACGCGCAGTGGTTCTCGGCACCTATACCAAAGGCATTGTTGCAGTCGTTCCATAATTGCATATTGCAGAAGGTGAGATTGCGTGACGGAGCATTATCGGCGGGATGATTGCCGCCCAATCCCTTGATGGCGACTGCATCGTCGCTGGCACGGATGAACATGCCTAAGAAGGCACATTGCTCCGAGTTGACCACGTCAAGGCCATCGGTACTGGCATAGCGCGTAGAGATAATCTTCACGTTTTTCATCTCCACGTTGTGACAATGATCTACAATGACCTGCCAGCACTGTGCGCGGTGGCCATGGAGTATGATGCCGGCCACATCGGCACCGGTGCAGTTGCTGGCCGCCAGCAGCACCTCGGGTTGGAGACTGTCATTATAGACCATGCCCCGACCACAGACTCGAGTGCCTTTGGCCACCCCCCGCAGGGCAATGCTGCCATAGACTACAGCACCTGGAGCAATATAGACCTGCCATCCGTCTTTCACCTGCAAGCAGCTGCTACCGAAGAGCTTTTTCAAGTCATAATAACCCGGGCCGAAATAAATCAGCCTGCGACTCTCGTCCCGCTGATAGCCCGCCGTAGAGGTCATCGCCGGAGCCTGTGTGTCGATGCTGTTGGCAAAGAGGTGGAGCACGTTGCCCCGCAAGTCACCATTAATAACGATGGTGAGATCCTGGTCGGCCCTGCTCATGGTAACACACAGACAACGGCGTCCCGTCTGTCTGACCGTTACACCATCAAGCCGCAGCGACGGCAGCAGCTCAAAGCTGCAAATGTCTTGATAATAACTGATAAGGATAGTAACCGGGTGGCCGTTGGCAAACTCAAAACTGCCAAAATGGACCAGTCCGCCCCAGAAGTTGCGGTCGCGGTAAAGGCCAACATAGCCTCCATCCACCTTGACATTGAACAAGGGTGTTCCCTCATCGGGAAAAGCAGCAGGCACGGCATGGGTCATCACGTCGCCCCCGCGGCTCACATAGTCAGTGCCATAACCATGACGCGGCTGATAGCCAATGCGGGCTGCAGCAGAAAGGGTCGAGGGCTGAGCCAGCATCACAAACAGGCTCAGCACCACTGCTGCAATTTTGATATAAAATTTCTCTACCTGATACATTCAAACGCTATTAGAAGTGATAATCTATTTCAAATGTTTACGGAAGAAGTCCATTTCCATATCAGGGAAGCCAGGCAGGTCAATATGGTCAGCCTTAGGATAGACCACCTGCTGCTTCTCCACGCCAAGCAGATTGTATCCCGCGAAATTGGTATGAGGCGGGCATGTATGATCCTGCAGCCCCCAGCCCATAAGGATTGGACATCTGACGCGGCGTGCGAAGTTCTTAATATCGAAATAAGACAATACACGGTAGATGTCGCTGTCACTCATGCCAAGCTGTCGGCCCTGCTTCAGTACCAGGTTGGCCGGCCACGGCTCAATGCGGAAATAGTCGGGGAAATCGTTCATAAACGGTATCCACGGGCAAGCCGCCTGTATGCGATGGTCCAAGGCACACGCAACATAGGTGAAGGCACCGCCCTGACTTCCTCCCTCTGCAAAGAGGTTACGCTGGTCTACCTGTGGCAACGTACACATATAGTCGATTGCCCTGATGCAGTCCATATATGCTCCGCGATAATAATAGGTCTTGGGCGACTCAAGTCCATAACAGATCCATTCGCCATAATGGTTAGTGGGTTCCTGCAGGCTCTGTCCCCTCACGCTCAGCACCAGCTCGACCCATCCCGGATGGTCCTCGGGCTTGGCATACCACGGCTTGTTGTGATAGCCCATATAGTGGATAAGGGCAGGATAGCGCCCACGCTTCACCGGCATGGTGAGGTAAGCGGAGATGGGCTCACCATCGAGCGACTTCATGCGGACAAGATAGACTTTCCTGGCCTTTCCGCTTTTATCTTTTTCCTCGCTAATGGTGTATTCGGGTGCCACGGTAGCCAGTTCGTCAAGAGCCTGTTGCCAGAAAGCGTCAAAGTCGGGCTGGGCGTCAGGCAACGAGACGATACGCTCGGGCTCGTAGCCAATGTTGCGCTCAACTGTCTCGGCGTTCTCTGCCGACAGGCGCAAGCGGTAGAAACCGGGACTGGGCAACTGCAGTTCTACCGCCGTAGACAGACTGTCAGCAGTGAGGCGTAGAGCCTGCTTGACCGACATTACGGTCTGGTGGTCATCGGTCAGCACCTCCAGTGTCAATACTGCTGTGTCACCAGTCTGTCCCACCACGCTCACCAAAGCCTTGGCCTTGGCCGGTGACAAAAAAACACCATTGCCCTCTGGAACGACATGGAGCCTCAGCCTATTGGCGGCACCCATGGTACGGGGTGCCAACCACAGCGCTGCAAGCGAAAGGGCCAAATAAAGACAACGATTAAGTTTCTTCATTGTTTTTTCTCCATCTTAGGCCTACCACACCTTATAAGGCGTAGTGGAATAGACTGCATCATTTGACTTGCTCGACCTGACAAAAACACGGGCATAAAGCGACTTGCAGCTGGCAAGCTGTCTGCAATCGAGCTTAAACGACACCTTGCCTATCTGATTAACGCCCGTAGAAGTGGCCTTATTATAAGCCAAATCAACAAACTGCGTATTGTTGACCAACAAACCCATAGACCGGACTGTGGCTTCCTCATCCACCTGCGTTACATAGAAAGAGGCCGTGAGCAAGCTGTCAGCTGCATCAAACGAATAGTCGACATCCGAAATTGTAAAGAACGGCTTCACCTCATAATTGACTTCTGTATCGCCCTTCACCGACAGCCTTAGCGTATCAGCATCATTCCATGGCCCCACACCGCTTTTGGTGACGATCCTCACGTCGCCTCCATAGATATAAGTGGAGAAAGAACCATCCTGAGCGACATTCACATTGAGCGCCGCCTCCTTGCCAAAGCCACTCTGCCAAAGTTCTATCTGCACAGAGCCGTTGGTCTGGTTGCCCTGTCCTGAGCCGCGCACGCCGATAGGGTTGCCGTTATAGCTCATGTAGCCATGAACATGGCAGTTGGGCGCATCCATATTGTCGGTCTCGCAACCTGCCATTCCTAAAGCAACGGCTGCAAGCAAGAGTATATGATATATTCTGAACTGTTTCATCTTATCGCTATATAATAATGATTATGTATAAACCGAAACTATTGCATGCTGTCATACATTACTGATACGGGTTTCTGACTAACTTAGGATTGTTGGCCAGCCACGTATCGGAAAGGAAGTTGTAATAGTTACGATACTCAAACTTGCGGGCGTTTGTCATCTTGGTGTTCTTGACCTTCACGAAAACCCACTTGCCGTTCTCAGAGCTGCGCGGATCCTTCACCTTATAGGGGAAAAGGCCATATTGGATGGAGTTTTCCGTTTCGCCATCCCACTCTATATGAGCGCGGCGCCATCGTTTCAAGTCCCACCAACGCTGGTTCTCAAGCGGGAATTCCACCCTGCGTTCCTGTTCAATGTCGTCAAGTGTGTAAGAAGTCAGCGTAGAGATGCCGGCGCGCTGGCGAATGGCGTTCAGATAAGGCAAGCCCTCAGCAGGCTGACCCAGTTCAAGTTCTGCTTCAGCATAGATGAGCAGTGCCTCGGCATAACGCATACGGATAAACCAGACATCGCTGCCATTGGAAGAGTTGCGGCCAGAGGCATTCGGATCCAAATATTTTCTGAAGTTGAAACCTGTGGTATTATCCCAGGAACCAGAGCTGGCACGCGGGCCGTTGACGGAGGTGATTACGTCGCCGTCGTCGTCGGTGGTACCTGCTGCACCAGTCTTGGTTGCCCACACATATCGGCTGCCCCGTTTTTGCAGACGCAGCTGCCCGGCCTGATAGAGTACCGGCTCGCCGTCGATTGAGTCGCCCGGGCAGATGACCGTAGCCTTCAGGCGCGGGTCTTTGCCCTTGAACAGATCGGATGGATTATCATAAAAGATATAGCCACCCGCATTGTCGGTGAGCTTCAGGTGCCCGTCCCTGTTGTTTACATACTCATAACTTTCCACAAGGTTGAGCAGCGGCGTAATCTCGTTGCTGGCCGTGTTGCCTGTCACAGAGGGGGCACACGAACCGGCCGACCACTGATGCACCACATTGGGTGAGGAATAGTCTCGCGCCCAGATTACCTCGGGATTATTGTCCTTATCGACAAAAAGGCGGTAAAAGTTCTCTGATTTGTCGCTGTATTTATGATAGAGCGAGAATTGCCCGGAATCAATAATCTGCAACGCGGCATCGGCAGCTTGCTTGTAATAGTCTTCAGCCCGAGAGGCAGGAATGCCCACCTCACCGCCGTCGGTCTTGATATCGGGTGTCACAGCATTGTTGTACTTGGCTATGCTGGCTGCCGTTATGGCCGCCCGGGCCTTGAGCAGGAGGGCTGCATACTTGCTGGCATGCACCTGATGGGTGCCACCCGTGGCCGACAGACGGGCTATGCACGAGTCGCACTCGCTGATTACATAGTCGTACAGCCCTGCCTCCGTGGAGCGTGGGAGTAACATATCGGCAACATCATCGGTCAGCCCATAGACACGGTCGCCCACGATAGGCATACCGCCCAGTCCACGTACCATATAGAAGTAAGCGTATGCCCGCAAGAAGCGTGCCTCATACTCATAAGCAAGCCGGTCGGAAACTGACAGCTCAGTAGTTGACCTCACACTGCGAAGAAACATATTGAGGTTTCTGATGTAAGTGTAGGGATAGAGACGCCAAAGCGAGGTGGAATAACTGGTCGAGGAGTTGGTCTGAAAGCAACTGGCCTCATCCAGTTCGCCCCACGTTCCCTCGGTGGTGGTGAAGCTGCCGAAGTTTTCAAAGTTGGGACCAAAGTCAATCCCGTTGTAGAAGCCTGCCAGCACCGACTTGGTCATGGTGGCATCGCTAAATACCTCATCATCGGTGAAGATGGTATCCGACTCACGGTCAAGGAAGCCCTTGCAGGCCGAGAGCAGCATGACAAGAGTCATCATGCAGATATAGAGCGTTTTCGTTTTCATTATTCGTCAGAAAGTTAAATTGAAGCCAATATTGATAACACGCGTTGTTGGATATCCTGTGCCCGACACGTTGGATGTCTCGGGGTCAACGCCATACTCGTGCATGTTGTCGAGCGAAAAAAGGTTCTGCATAAAGCAGTAGATGCGCAGTTTCTCCACGCTGAACTTACGTGTAAAGGGCTGCGGAAAAGTATAGCCGATCTGCAGATTGCGCAGCTTAAGAAACCACACGTCCCTTATCCAAAATGTACTGGAGTAATAGTTGGAGTGTGATGTGTTGCCATACAGCATCGTAGGATACTTGCCCGGAATGAGCCCACTGTTGGCATCGTAAGGATCGGCCAAATGCCATTGGTCGCTTGCCATGTAGTCGAAAGCGCAACTGTCACCCCAGAACGGATACCTGGCCTCATAGTTGAAGATATGGGTGAATTTTGCAGAGCCGGCAAAGTCGGCCGAGAAATCTATACCACGCCAGCTGGCCGACAGGTTAAGGCCATAGTTGATGATAGGCGTGCGGGTGTCAAGCGAGCCAAAGTCGCCGCTGTCACTAGGATAGGCAGTATGGCCAATGGGCATCTGGTCGTCGTATGTAATCACCCCATCCCTGTTGGCATCCTCATAAATCAGGTCACCCGGGCGTAACGTACTGTTACCCTTGCCGTCAATGTCAACGGGATAGGAGGCTATTTCCTCCCATGACTGGAACTGTCCGATACAGTTGTAACCCCAGCATTCGTTGGCGTAACGGTGGTGGGCGTTGTAAACGTAATAGTCGCGGGAATTGGAGAATGTGGGCTTGTATTGCTCCCAATTGTAGGAGCGCGCCAAGGTAATATTGCCGCCTACAGAGTAGTTGAAGTCTCCGACCTTGTCCTGCCAGGTGAGCTGTGCGTCAATGCCGCGCACCAAATCAGAGTTGAGATTCTCGACAGGCCAACTGAAGCCTATCTCACTGGGTACCACTACATCGTAGCGCGAGGCGGGCAGGCCTGTACGCTTGCGCTGAAAATAGTCCACCGTGCCAGTCAGGCGGTTCTTAAGGAAAGCCACATCAATACCAATGTCAAAGGTCTTGGCCTTGAGCCAGCTGATGTTGGTCACAGGCAAGGACCTCACTGAGCATGTCTCAATAACAGCACCGTCCATTACGGCCGCACCCGTATTGTAGTTGTAGCCGGAAAGGTAGTCGAAAGCGCTGTAGCCCGACACGTTGTCGTCACCCATGACACCATATGAAATGCGCAATTTCAGATTGTCAATGTACTTGCTGACGGCACTGTTCTGCCAGAACTTCTCCTCAGAGACCCTCCAACCGACAGATACCGATGGGAAGAAGCCCCAGCGATGATGGGGCGGAAACTTCCAGGAACCGTCGTAGCGGGCTGCAAGCTCAAGGAGGTAACGATGCTTATAGTCGTAATTGATGCGGCCCATATAGCCAAGTCTGGCCTGCGTGTTCTCGTTCCACTCGCTGAAGCCGGTAAGCTCGTCAAAGTAGGCCACCTTAAGCGCCTTCATTGTTGGCGTGCCGCCATAACTGACACCAGGCTGATTAATCTTATAGGTCTCAAAACCGGCAAACACATCAAGGAAATGGGCATCGTTCCAGCTGTGCTTATAGGTGGCGCTTACCTGGGAGTTGATGGTCTCTATGTATTGCCAGCGGCTTTGGAACATGCCGTTCTGCTGCTTCACGACCGGGTAGGTGTCTGTAGCCTCGTTGTAAGAATACAGCGTATAGCCATTGAAACGATTCTTGTAGCGCTCATTGCTGTTAAAATAGGAGAACAGGCCTTTCAGTACAAGTCCCTTGAGCGGCTCCCACTCTCCTGTGAGGTTGGCCTGCAGTACCCGCCAATTGTCATTTTGCGTGCCAGCCTGACTCCGGGTAAGTATGGCAAAGTTCGTATATCCGGCCGACGAGACCAGGGCTGGATAGCTAACGTTGTTGTTGGCATAAGGCCGGCTTGTCGGCGGGTTGGTGACAGCGGCATAGGCTAATGTCCAGTAGCCGGACTGGCCTGACAATCCCGAGTTCCACGCAGCCATGACAGTATTCTCCACACGGCCGTTGATTTGGGCTTTCACCTTAAAGTTGCGGGTGATGTTGGCATCCACGTTGAACTGCATGTTGGTACGGCCGTAATAGCCAAAGTCGTGAGCCAACGACTCTTGTCTGGTGTGACTCAAGGCCAGGTAATATGAAATCTTGTCGGAGCCGCCCGAGGCATTAACCTCTGTATACCATTGAGGTGCGGCGTTACGCCAAATAAACTTTTTCCAATTGAACGTCTGGTAATCGGGATCAGTGCCTTCAATATATTTCTGATATTCCTCCTCTGTGTATCGGGGAGTAGTACCGACAATGGTTGATGCCTGAACACTGGAACGCACATAAGTTGCCGCGTCAGTTATCTGTGGGAATCGGAACAGCGACTGCCAGCCCATATAGGCATTGACATTGATATGGAACTTCTGATTGCGCTGACCACTCTTTGTAGTCACCACCACGACACCATTAGCGGCTCTCACGCCGTAGATGGCAGCCGAGGCATCCTTGAGCACTGAGATGCTCTCAATATCATTGAAGTCGATATTGTTGAATTGTCCCTCGTCCATCTGAACGCCATCCACCACGTAGAGCGGCGTACCCATGTTGCGGATGCTGAGACTGGTGTATTGGCCGGGACGACCGTCACTCTGCCGGCTATTAATACCGGCAACCTTACCCACAAGGGCGCCGGAAGTGTTGACAGCAGCTGTGCGTGAAAGGTCTTCGCCTTTGATGTTGGAGATGGCTGAAGTCAGCGATTCTTTCTTGATGGTGCCATAGCCCACCACCACGACATCGTTGAGCTGCTGCGCCGCATCTCCTTTCATCGTAAAGTCGAGCTGACTTCCCTTGACCGCACGCTCGGAGGTTTCATAGCCGATATAGGAAACACTCAGCTTGTTGTTGCCAACTGATGGAACCGAAATCGAATATTCTCCATCGATGTCGGTTATTACTCTCGTATTGGTGCCACTGAGCGTCACCACGGCACCCACAAGCGGCTCTCCGTTACTGTCGACCACGAGACCGTGAACGGTACGGGTGGCACCGCCTTGACGGGGAGCGGGCTGTGGTGAGGAGGTGGAAGACAACTTGTGGAGGATGATGTGATTATTGACGATTTCGTATCGCAAGCTTCTTCCCTTGATCAGCTGCTCCACGATGGTGGCAATCGGTTTTTTCCGGGCGTTGACGGTGACCATCGACTGTTCGTTGACTACGCCATCGGCATAACTGAAAGTATAGTTAGTGACTTTTTCTATCTGCCTGACAGCTTTGGCAAACGGCTGGTTGAGTGCCACCACCGTATAGAGCTTGACTTTACCCGGCTGCTTAGCTGCTACCGGCTGGCTTAAACTTAGCAGCGCAAGGAACACCATGCACCAGGAAAGGGTTTTGAGGCAGATTTGGTTGTTTAATGTTTTCATTGATATAGTTTTATGGTATTTTGATTGATACGTTCATACTTGAGTCCGGTCAGTGACTGGATGACGGTCAGGAACGACTCTAACGACTCACCGTCGTTGAAGATGCTGCGGTAGCGGCATCTGAGCGCTTTTTGCGACTCGCAGACGAACTCCACATCATAGACGTTGCCCATGCGGTCAAGAATAGACGACAGGGGCTCGGAATAGAATGCATGCTCATCGGCCAGATAATCGTCGATGGTGGCATGCGACACCGATATGGCGAGCGTCTGCCGACGATTGTCATACTCCAGCCGGCGCCCGGGCGTAAGTGTCATTTGTTTGTTGCTTTGCCGGTTGAGAAAGCTGATGCTTCCCTCTACCAGGGTTGCAACAAACAGGTTTTCATCTCGTGCATTGATGTCAAACTTCGTTCCTGTCACAGTAATCTCGTTGTAGCCGGACTTCACTTTGAATGGCTTGTCGCCCTTGGCCACCACAAAGAAGCCCTCGCCCTGCAAAGACACTTCACGTTGGCTCTTGTTGAAGAGACTGCTGAACCGTAATGACGAGTTGGCGCCCAGTTTGACGAAGGTTCCGTCAGCAAGGGTCATCGTAGTGGGCATGCCATTGGAGTCGCATGTATAGTAAGTTGGTACAGAGGTGCAGTCAAGCAACTTGGAAAAGCCCCACGTCAATCCGATTGTAATAATGACGACGGCTGCATAGCGAAGGACTTGGAAAAACATGTGGCACCTTACATGACGCTTCAAAACGCTATTGAACCATTGCCACTGTTGTTCGCGCTTGGTAAAAGACGACTTAAGCCCATAGTGCAAGTCTCTCACTTCCTTAAACAACCGTAGGTGGTCTTCACTATCCAGCAGCCATTCGTTGAATTGCTCCAACTCCTCCTGCGTCATGGCGCGGTCAAGATAGCGAATGATGTTTAGCTCAGCATCACTGCAATTGTTTCCTTGCTTGTCGTTCATAAGCTCTTGCGTAAAGTTAAAAGGGCCCGATAAATGATATTCTCGATAGTGCGACGCGAGAGGTGCAGGCGGGCAGCAATCTCCTGAGCCTGCAGGTTTTGTCCGTAATAGAGGTCGAGTATTTGCTGCTGACGCAGACTGAGCTTTGTAATCTGGAAGCGCACCCTGGCCAACTTCTCCTCGTTAAGGCAGTCAAGTCCATTATCTGGATCGCAGAGCAATTCCTGCAGCGAGACACGGGCATACTGATACTGCTCGTAGTCCCGCCTGACAGAAATGTGACGTAAGTAGTCGATGCAAAGGTTATGAGTGATGCCGTATAAGACATTAATGGCATCCTCATCCTTAGTTGTCCAGATATACCGGTCGTAATACTTCAGGAAACAGTCCTGCACAATATCTTCAGCTACATGTTCAGGAAGATATCTGCATGCATACCTCAACAACATGGGTTGATAGGAGGTATAAAGTTTCTTGAGGGTATCCGACCTGTCCATTACATGTTTACTTCACCACCTTCATTGTATGGCCATCGGCATACTTAAGGATGTAGACCTGATGTTGCTGCATGCCACGTTGTGCCTGGCCGGCTGCATTGTATATGCCAATGACCTTGGCTTGGCCGTTGATGGATGGTGCCGCTGAGATGCCGGTTGCAGGAGTCACTTTCATCCTGGCCACCATGGAAGGCATCTTTCCTGCGTCAAAGCCGATGGCCGTAATGGTTTCGCCAGCTACAACATCGCCGTTGTTGAGGTTGACTGACCATGTGCCGTTGGACACCGTCACCTCGTTGCGCAGGCTCTCACTCATGCTGCCAATAAGATAGACAAATGCCAGGTCTGACTCGCCGGTGCCGGCAATCCTCGTAGACGAGCACTCCGTAAATTTCAAGGGAGCGGTCTGATTGGCAAGGAACGGGGTCGTCTCGCCTTCGACAATCTGCCATTTACTCATATCGGAGAAGTTGAAGTTGGACAACTTTTTCATTTCTTCTGGAAGAAGAGCGTGGGTGTCATAGTTGTCAGGCTCCTCACCGTCACCCATCGACAGCGATGCGCCGTCGGAATTGTAGTAGCAGTTTTTCACGGTAATACCGGGCCAGTTACGGCCGCACACGCCGGCTATTTTCACATCGTCGGATGTCTTGCTGATGATACCGGAGAAATAGCAGTCTTGTATTGGGCCATTGAAATTGACGGCACACAAGCCACCGTTCCAGGGGTCGGAGTAACTGTCGTGGGACCAGGATCCAGTAGCCTTGACGTTGCCTGTGGCATAGCAGTTGACAAGCTGGCCACGCAATGCATTACCACCAAAGGAGCCTACGGCCTGGCCAGTACAGTCGGCAAAAACAGCACAGTTGGCAATATGAGCATTGGTACTGTTCCAGTTGGGTGTGCCCAGCACGCCGCCCACAGTGCCGGTGGAGCTGCTGACTGAGCCATAGACCACACAGTTCTTGAAGCAGGTATCGACCTTGCAAGTACCATTATAGAACGCGCAAATGCCACCGGCATTGGAGCTGGCGATGACTGAGCCATAGAAAGTGCAGTCGTAATAGTGGCCACCATTCTCGTTATTGCCTGAGATTCCGCCAGTGTTGCTACCGGAACCTTCCACGGTGACATTGAAGGCACGGCAGCCCTCAAAGGAACCGCCGGCAGCGCCTGCAAAGGCTGCTGTACAGTCACCACCGTCGATGGAAGAGTCGTAGATGTCGCAATTGATAAAGGTGCCGCCAGCTTTCTCCCAGTTACCATTGGTGGAGCAGAGTATGCCACACCAGTTGCCTCCAGTGATGTAGCAGTCGCGCATGATGAGATTCTTTATCACACCAGGAGTGTTGACGCGGGAGAAGAGGCCTAAGCCATTCTGACCGTTCTCGATGACGAGGTTGCTTACTGTCTTGCCGTTGCCGTCAAAGGTACCGGTGAAGGTGCTGCCACTGGCGATAGGTGTCCAGGCAACATCGGTCAGGTCGATGTCGTTGTTCAGGATAAAGCAAGAGGTAGCATAGTCGGAGACAGCCTGAAGCTGTGCGGCTGTTTCAATCTGGTAGGGATCGCTTGCCGTTCCCGTACCTCCTGCAAACTGTGCGGACGCACTGATGGCTGTGCCAAGAAGTGCTGACAAAAAGAAGATTTTTTTCATGTGATTTTGGTTTAATAAGTTATACATTAGCCCCCAGGCTTCCCTTGTGATAGGGTAAGCGAAATATTTATCTGTGTTTAAGGTTAAGGGGAGGGAGCAGGTGAATAGTCAATGAATGACGGTCTTGCGTCCGCCATGGATGTAGATGCCAGGTTGTATGGGCTTTTGAAGGAGTCTCTCCCCTTGTAGAGTGTACCAGCCAGAGGAAATGGCGGCAGCCTTCGGTGTCATGGGATATGATGCCGCTATGCCCGATGTCTCGTTAAAATGAATGTCATACACGAGCTTTTGGTCATCGGTATTGTTTGTCTTCAGATTGGCGTTGTTCCAGCCGTCAAGCAGACTGCCCTCTATCATGACATTGTTAAACCAGATGTCATGGATATACTTGGTGGGCGTGCCATCCTTGGCCCATCCGCGCAGAAGCACGTCATTGGCCGAGGCACTGCCTATGTCGTTGGGACTCGATATGTTGCTCATATGGATGTCATACATTCCGCCCTCCCAACTCATGTTGCCCAAGAGTGTACCAAACCAGAAACTGTCCTGGAAACCCATTTGGATAAGACGTACACAACGGTTGACACGGATACTGTCTATACGGATGTTGTGGAAAAAAGACCCATGGAGGCTGGTGATGTTGATGGCGGCCCGGTCGTTGAGTTCCTCATGATGGCTGGGGTCATCCCAGGAACTGAGAATGTCGCTGTTGGTGAAGCTGATATTCTCAAACGAGGAAGCTAATGTCTCTGCGCCTATGCCAAAAGCGTTGTTGGCATCACTCCACAGTTGCATGCGCGTGAAGTGGATGTCCTTCTCGGGCTGACAATCGGCAGGATTGAGACTGTCGGCGGCCAAACCCTTTATGGCGATGCAGTCGTCCATGGCGCGTACGAAACAGTTGTCAAACTGCATGCCGCTGCATGCCGTGAAGTCCATGCCGTCAGAGCTGCCACCGTAAGGGGCAATCACCTTCATATTGGTCACTTTGATGTTGCTGCAACTTGAATAGGTGGTCTGCCATCCCCTTTCCTTATATTTATGGCAAATGATGCCGTCAACCACACCTCCTGTGTTATAGGAACAGTTGAGTTCCGACCCGCCGTTGGACACCACCATGCCATGGCCATAGATTTTACCGCCAGTGGAGTTGAGTCCTATCGTACCGCGCACTACGGCACCACCTGCCAGATAGATGGAACGCGCGCCTGCCACCATGAGCGTACCACCAAACTTGTCGGTCAAATCATAATAGCCAGGGCCAAAATAGTAGGTCCTGGTTTTGCGGTCATAGGAGTAACCTTCCTTGCTGGCCACATTCGGTGCCTTGATGATGTCATTACAGAAGAGGTGAAGTACGTCACCCGTCTGATAGTCTCCATCAAGCACGAGCGTGATGTTCTGATTGGCTTTTGAAATGGTAAACTTTAGAATTTTGTCAGTTATTTTCTCCACATTGCTCACCTCGGCGCCTACTGGAAGAAGGTGGTAGTTACCCAACGACTTGCGACAGGAAATGACCACTTCCACCGGTGTGCCGTCCTTGAAGTCAAAGTAGCCAAAGGAGACATTCCCACCCCATGCATTGTTGGCATCATAAAGGCCAGTATAAGCCTCGCCATTAATGAGCACGTTGAACCGCGGCGAACCGTCGAGCAACGTATATTCAGACGGGCGTGCATAAGTCATGATGGTGCTGTCGGCAGAGACATAGTTGGTACCCACAGTGTTTTCCGTGGAATAAGCCGTATAGTCAATGGCATGGAGAGTAGTACTGCCCATACACAGCATCAAGAGCGCTGTCAAACAATTGTAAAAATATCTCATGGCTTGCTTCATTTTTGTTTTCAGCAACAGTGAAACGGTTGCGACCTCTATTTTACTCACGTCCCGGGAGTATAATTTTGTTAATTTAGGAAATTTAACTTACGAATTCGTAACATCCATGCTGATTGATAATGGACAGAATATGGTCGGACACAAATATCAAAGATTCTGTCCTATCCGATGGCCGTCTGCCATAAATAGCCTACCTTTGCCACAAATGAACAACATGAAGCACCTACTCCCCCTGCTCGTCGTGCTCCTCGCGGCCTGCAGCCATAACGACCCGATGACGGACCTCTACCGCCAAATCGACCGCGCCATCGCCGACAGCGCCCAAGCTGTGGGCCGACACGAGGCCCATATCGCCGCACTGCGCCAGCAGTGGGCTACCGAGCGAAGGCCCGAGCGCCGCTTTCTCATCGCCGACAGCCTCTACG
>Ga0256406_1004295_pt1 | contig 16555 bp, 15 predicted proteins | sample RumenRJG_03DNA_FD_185986 | JGI IMG/M metagenome (GOLD analysis project Ga0256406, IMG submission 185986) | Bovine rumen microbial communities from Lethbridge, Alberta, Canada - RJG_03 | ecosystem: Host-associated > Mammals > Digestive system > Stomach > Rumen | place: Canada: Alberta | collected... | reverse complement strand
CCCAGAGAAACTGAAAATCGTGCTCGAACAGCTCCATGACCGAGCTGAGAAAGAAGGTGACGAGTAATGGCATATACCAATAGCTCTATGGTGGTATATACGAAACTTAGCCCGAATCACTCCGGGCAGCGGACACACAGCATCGATCGGATCACGCCCCACTGCGTAGTGGGGCAGTGCTCTGTTGAGACCCTGGGCAGCATCTTTGCACCGACTTCCCGGCAGGCGTCCTGCAATTATGGGATTGGATCAGACGGGCGGGTCGGTATGTATGTGGAAGAGAAAAACCGCAGCTGGTGTTCTTCCTCCAATGCGAATGATCAGCGGGCGGTCACTATCGAGTGCGCTTCTGACACGACAGAGCCTTATGCTTTCCGGGACATTGTTTATCAGACGCTCATCAAACTGTGCGTCGATATCTGCAAGCGAAACGGAAAGAACAAACTCATCTGGATGGGCAATAAGGATAAAACCCTCGCCTATACCCCAAAGGCTGGAGAGATGATCCTGACGATCCATCGCTGGTTTGCGAATAAGTCCTGTCCGGGCAATTGGATGTATGCGCGGATGGGGGATCTTGCAGAAAAGGTGACTGCGCAGCTTTCCGGCAGCACTGATGCAGAAGCACCGGAAAAGAAAACCGGCCTGCAGGCAACAGCCCTAAAGAATCTGTCGGAGGGTGATGCCATTAAGAAGGTCGGTGCTCTGTTTACTGCCGACCAGAAGAAGTCCGGCATCCTTGCCTCCGTATCTCTGGCACAGTTCATACTGGAATCCGGGTATGGAAGAACAGAGCTCGCCCAGAATGCCAATAACTGTTTTGGTATGAAGAAATCCCTCTCCGGAAACACATGGAGTGGATCGACCTGGGATGGGAAAACTATCTACACGAAGAAAACGCAGGAAGATGATGGGACCGGCAGGCTCTATACCATCACAGCAGATTTTCGGAAGTATCCTTGTGTCGAGGATTCAATCGCAGACCATAGCGCCTATCTGCTTGGGGCTATGAACGGGAGCAAGCAGCGCTATGCTGGGCTCAAGGGATGCACCGATTATAAGAAGGCAGTGCAGATCATCAAAGATGGCGGATACGCCACCAGTACGACCTATGTGGCTAAGCTCTGTAATATTATCGAGCGCTGGAACCTGACACAGTATGACGTGAAGACTGAGAGTGCACCGGCAACAAGACCTATCGCTAACCGGACAATTCACGATATCACGAAGGAAAACTTGTCTCAGGTGCCGAGAAGCCGGGGAAGTAATAAGGTCAAATTTATCGTCGTTCATTACCTTGGTGTTCCGAATGCTGACAATCCGAATCTGTACGGAGGAGGGTATGGCGGCCACTACAATATCAAGCGTGATGGCACGATCTACAAAGCAGCCGATCCGAAGACTGCTGTGGTGTGGCATTGCGGAGGCGGGCTGCAGGGCAGCGGCGGACACAGTTTCTACCAGAGTTGCACCAACTTCAATTCCATCGGAATCGAGTGCGGGGTCTGCTATACGGAAAATGTGAAGGAGGCCAGCGGTGACTCAGACAAGTGGTATTTCACCACGGAAACACAGGAGAGCCTTGTCTGGCTGGTATCGAAGCTCATGGACGAGTACGGGATCAGCGCAGATCACGTGATCCGTCACTACGATGTGACTGGAAAGATCTGCCCAAATCCATACGTGAAGAATAATCGCTTGCGTACCAGTTGGACGTGGGGTGAGTTTCAATCCCGCCTTACCGCGTACCGCAACAACGGTGGGTATGATGACGGGACTCCGGCAGAGGATACATCCTGGTATCGCGTCAGAAAAACATGGGCGGATGCTTCCTCGCAGAAGGGCGCTTTCAAGGTGCTCGACAATGCAAAAGCCTGCGCTGATGCCAATCCGGGATACAGTGTGTTTGACGCGGACGGTGTCAATATCTATACACCGAAAGCGTCTGCTCCGGCGGAGCCTGCGGTTCCGTTCCTTGTGAAGGTCAGCATCCGTGACCTGAATATCCGCAAAGGCGCCGGCACCAACTACGAGCGTACCGGGCAGTATACGGGTATCGGCGTTTTCACCATCATGGAAGTGAAGTCCGGCAAAGGCTCCACAGCCGGATGGGGAAGGCTGAAATCCGGTGCGGGATGGATCTCGCTCGACTACTGCACACGCATCTGATTATAAACTTACGCCTGGCTGTATCTCTTCAGGGATGCGGCCAGGCGCTTTTTTTATTTCACTCCCACTGTAAAACCGACGGACTTCTGGGCGTAGGAAGGTGAACGAACAAACGATGGGAGTGAGCCTTATGACAAAAGATGAGAAAAACAGCATCGCGAGGATGCGGAAAAACGGATGCAGCTATTCACAGATCGCCCGGGAACTGGGAGTGAATGAAAATACAGTGAAGACCTTCTGCCGCAGGAACGGACTGACGGGAACGACAGAGGAAATGCCGGAGCCCGTGTTCCCCGGGATCACTGAGAAACCCTGCCGCCAGTGCGGAAAGCCGGTCATCCAGTACCCGGGGCGCAAGGAGAAGAAGTTCTGCTGTGACGCCTGCAGGAATAAATGGTGGAACAGCCACCTCTCCCAGGTGAAGCGCAAGGCCATGTACGAATACACCTGTCCGGCCTGCGGCAGCACTTTCTATGCCTACGGCAACCGAAACAGAAAATACTGCTCACACGAGTGCTACGTTGAGACGCGGTTTGGAGGTGCGGCATGCAGATGACACAGGAAGAATTCGACCGAGAACGGCGCTACCAGACCATCATGCATTTCGTGCGGAAGATGCTCGAAGAAGGGCTGATCTCCGAGGAGGAATACCATCAAATTGATACAAGGAACCGCCAGAAACTGCGCCCTAAGACTGGTGATCTTTTAAGCGGAAAGTTCTTGATATGTGCCGCCGATAACGGGAATATGTCACACGGAAAGGAGGCATGACAGCATGAAAAATGTGAGAAAACTAGAGCCTTCCGCGCCTGTTGTCAAGGCGAAAAAGCGTGTCGCGGCCTATGCCCGCATCTCGATGGAATCGGAACGGATGAGCCATTCCCTCTCCGCGCAGATCAGCTACTACAACGACAAGATCCAGAAGAATCCGGACTGGCTGTTCGTGGGGGTGTACGCCGACAACGGCATCTCCGGGACCGGAACGGAAAAGCGGGATGAGTTCAACCGCCTGATCGCAGACTGCGATGCCGGAAGGATCGACCTGGTGCTGACAAAGTCCATCAGCCGTTTTGCCCGCAACACGGTAGACCTGTTGGAGACAGTCAGGCACTTGAAGGAAATCGGCGTGGAAGTATGGTTCGAGCGTGAAAACATCCGCTCGATGAACGGGGATGGCGAGCTGATGCTTTCCATCCTCGCTTCATTTGCCCAGGAAGAAAGCCGGAGCATTTCCGACAACGTGAAATGGGGTACCAGGAAGCGTTTTGAACAGGGACTGCCGAACGGACACTTCCGTGTGTACGGATACAAATGGGAAGGTGATGACCTCGTCATCGTGCCGGAGGAAGCAGCCATTGTTAAGCGCATTTTTCAGAATTACCTTGACGGTAAGTCTAGGCTTGAGACCGAGCGGGAATTCGCCGCGGAGGGCATCACGACAAGGGACGGATGTCGATGGGTCGATTCCAACATTGCCACGGTGCTCAAGAACTGCACATACACTGGCGACCTTCTCCTGCAGAAGGAATACATCTCCGACCCGATCACCAAGAAGCGGAAAAAGAACCGAGGGGAGCTGCCGCAGTACTTTGTGGCGGATCACCATGAAGCCATCATTGACCGGGAAACTTTTGACTATGTGCAGAGCGAGATAAAGCGGCGGGCAGAACTTGGCCCCCTCGCAAACAAGTCGCTCAACATCACCTGTTTTTCCGGAAAGATCAAATGTGAGAAATGCGGTCTGAGCCTGATGCGGAACACCCGCACCAACCGCGCGAAAAACTCTCAGCTTGGCGACAAGCTGATTGGCTGGGTCTGCGGTTCCAGAAAAAAGAAAGGCCACACCTGCTCAACAAGGGAGATCCCGGATAGGTTCCTCAGAAAGACCTGCGCGGAAGCCCTGGGGATTGATGAGTTTGATGAGGATGTTTTTAACGAGAAGGTTGATTTCATCTCGGTCCCGGACAACGGCCTGCTGACCTTCCATTTCAAGGACGGGACGGAAAAGACTCTGGAATGGGAGAACACTTCGAAGAAGGATTGCTGGACTGCGGAATACCGGGCAAGGGCATCGCAGTACAGAAGGACCGTCAGGGCGAAGGGAAAGAAGGGTTCATCGTGCTTTACCTGTAAGATAAAGTGCGGTGTCTGCGGAAGCAACTACACGGGCGAATCGTACAAGGGGATGCGCTATTGGCGCTGCAAGCCGAACAGGGACAACACATCCCTGCGGGATGACGTGCTCCGGGATCTTTCCGCTGAAGTCCTCGGACTGGATTCCTTTGACGATGACATCTTCGAGGAGCGGATCGACAGCATCCTCGTCCAGGGCAGCACCCTGACATTCCGTTTCAAGAACGGACATGAGGTGATGCGTGAGTGGGTGCCACCAAAGCGGCGCAGCCATAAGCACACAGATGAATACAAGGAGTACATGAGCCGGGTGATGAAGGAGAAATGGACTCCGGAAAGGAAGGCGGCAATGAGTGAAAAAATGAAAGCAATCAGGAAGGAACGTGGTAACAAATGGCAAAGCAGGTAACAAAAATTCCGGCGACGGTCAGCCAGTTCACGGCCGCGCCGATTAACAGCCGGGTCAAGCGGAAGGTGGCTGGGTACGCCCGCGTATCGACAGACCACGATGAGCAGCTGACAAGCTACGAGGCACAGCTGGACTACTACACCACGCTCATCCAGGGGCATGATGACTGGGAGTTTGCCGGAATGTATTCTGACGAAGGCATCACCGGGACGAGCGTAAAAAAGCGCGAGGGCTTCCAGTCGATGGTGGCGGACGCCCTTGCCGGGAAAATCGACCTCATCATCACGAAGAGCGTCAGCCGGTTCGCCAGAAACACGGTGGACAGCCTTTCCACCATCCGGGAACTGAAGGAGCATAACACGGAGGTCTATTTCGAGAAGGAAAACATCTGGACCTTCGACTCCAAGGGAGAACTGCTCATCACGATCATGAGCAGTCTTGCCCAGGAAGAAAGCCGGAGCATTTCGGAGAATGTCACTTGGGGGCATCGAAAACGGATGGCGGACGGCAAGGTGGCGGTTGCTTACAGCCGGTTCCTCGGATATGACAAAGGCGAGGACGGGAATCTCGTGGTGAATCCGAAAGAAGCCAAAACCATCAAGCTGATCTTCGGAGAGTTCCTTGCTGGCCTTTCTTACCACGCCATCGCGGACAAACTGACAGCACTTGGGCATCCGACACCATCCGGGAAGACGAAGTGGAGCCAGACAACGGTGAAGAGCATACTTCAGAACGAGAAATACAAGGGAGACGCTTTGCTGCAGAAATCCTACATCGCAGATTTCCTGACGAAAAAACAGGTCACAAATCACGGTGAGATTCCACAGTACTATGTGGAAGACAACCACGAAGCCATCATCGAGCCTGAGATTTTCGACCGGGTGCAGGACATGATAAAGGAGCGGTCAAGGAAGCGGGGCTACAGTGGCGTGACGATCTTCTCATCCAAAATCCAGTGCGGATGCTGCGGAGGATGGTACGGCTCAAAGGTCTGGCACAGCACGGACAAGTACCGACGGGTGGTCTGGCAGTGCAATTCCAAGTTCAGGGACAAGACCCGATGCACGACTCCCCACCTGACTGAGGATGAGATCAAAGACGCTTTTATCAGAGCAGCAAACAGCCTCCTCACCGACAGGGGTGAGATTCTCGCGGAACTGCGGACGGTGCAGGCTACGCTCTCCGGTACGGAGAAACTGGAAGCCGAGCAGAAACGGCTGGCGGAGCAGATGAACGTGGATGCCGATGCCATCCAGGAGATCATTGCGGAGAACGCCCGGGTAGCGCAGGACCAGGAAGCCTACAATCTTCGGTACGAGGCGCTCGTCACCCGCTTTGAGGAAACCAAAGCACGGTACGAACAGGTCATTTCCGAGATTGCCATGAAGGGCATCCGCAGGCGGGAATTCGGACGGTTCATCCAGTCGGTGGAAGCCCTGCCGGATGCCATCACGGAGTTTGATGAAGCCTTGTGGGGCAGCCTGGTCGACCATGTGACGGTTCACAGCAAGGATAACATCGTATTCACCCTGACGAGCGGGATGGAAATAAAGGCGTAAATACAAGAAAAACGGCGCTTCACTTCTTCGGAGGTGGGGCGCTTTTTTGCTGTCCTGGTCTGGAAAATCAGCCTGGATTATGATACAATATGTTATCTGATTTGTTAAACATGTGAACCTGCTTAATGGGAGAATCCTATGCTTAGAAATAACATAGAACTTGATGTCAAAGTCAAATGTATCGAAGAGAATAAGCCGCAGTCGAAAATTGCAGAAGAGATCGGCACCTCTGCGCCTTATGTCAGCCGGATCGTCAACAGCGGCGATAAAGTCCTGAACAAGACCTTCGTTCAGATCATGGAATCCTTGGGATATGACGTGGAACTGACCTATGTTAAAAGGGACAATGAACAATAAATCAGGCCTGCAAGTGCCAGGAAGCAATAATAAACCAAGGAGGAAATATGTATCATTCCAAGATTAATTTTACCGAGTATATTACTAATGTAATCAAGGTAACTGTTGCATAGACAACTTAATCTGAATTCACAATCGTTAGTATTTGTAATACGCGAAAGAAGGTGTCACTTTGAACGAAGATACAAAAAGAAGAATTTCCGCTTACTATGAACTTCTTGCCAGAAAGGAATCTAACCCTTCAGCTGCTGATACTATGAAAAAACTGGTAGGAAATCTGTCTGACGAAGATGCGGCCGTCTTGGAGGAAAAGCTGGCGAGAAATGATAGTTTTTACAACAGAATGATGGCTTATGCATCAAGCCTTTCAACAATGATGGTGGGCGAACCACCAGTACCATATGGACTTGATGTTCAAGGTAAAAATGCCAAGGCCATGAATGAATTGGATTCTGCGTTCAGCGGCTATGATGAAAATCAGGATCTCTCCGAGATAATTAACGGAAACACATTTACCTTTAAGAAGTTGTTCCCAATAGATCAATATAGGCAGCAACTTGAAGAAATTGGTAATGAAGAAACCGGAAACCAGTGGTATGTCAAATTAGATGATGAAGGAAGGTTGGTGATCTACTGATGGAATATGGAAAAGGAACAATCATTCTAAAGCAGGGGATCATCTTCAAAGACAATCAAACCCGGGACTCGAAAATATGTCATCCAGCAATGATTGCCATTGCGACAGACAGTATTACGGATGAAACGTACTACCTCACAATGACAAGTCAGGTGCAGAAATATGCACTGTATGAGGACAGGTATTATCTGCTGGGTACAGACTTGTTTGAGTCTGTTAATCTTGATCGGCCTTCTATGATAAATCTTCAGAACATCTATAAAGAGCGGATTAGAGAAAAGAAAGTAGGAGGGTTACCGCCACGATTATACAAAGACGTCATCAGGAAGTTTAAAGCATACCAGGAAGAAAACCCTGATCCATTATACACTGAATTAAAAATGTGCCTGTGACAGCAGGCTCTTTTTCCGATCTGTCGAGGTGATGGGATGAAACAGATATCAAATAAAGAATATGAGGAATTCCAGAAGTACAAGAGTGACAAGCTGAACGGCCGCATCCTCACCCCGGACGGCCTGCGCTTCATCATCGAAGCCAATGAGTATGACGCCCAGAAGATTGGGCAGCACTTCCTGGAAATGCTGCCGAAGATCCGGGAATGGACGAAGAAGGAATATGAATAATGTACGCGTAAGCAGTAAAAACCCCTCACTTCCGCAGAAGGCAGGGGGTGTTCAAAGGGGTGTTCAAATCGGTTCATTTTCAAAATCGAAAATGTGATTGTATCAAATACCTCAAATTAGGGGATCCCTGTATGGGCTCAGCACACTTCGGGATCTATGCTTTTGACGTGCTCATGAAGATTTACACGGAGTACGGCTATACAGAGCGGGAAGCAGCGGCTTTTATTGTTCAAAACAATCTCTACGGGCTGGACATTGACGACCGTGCCGCGCAACTTGCAAGCTTTGCCATCATGATGAAGGCGATGCAGTATGACAAGCGGTTCCTAAAGCGTGATATACAGCCACATTTCTATGAGATAAAAGAAAGCAATCATATAGGTTCCTTTACAGTCGATTACTTTGCTAATGGCAATGCTAAGCTGAAGAAGGATATTCAGTCGATTATCGAGGATACACGAGATGCTAAGGAGTACGGCTCAATCATTCAAATTGCGCCGGTGGACTTCGACACTCTTTTTGCTCGATTCGAGGAAATCGAAGCCGATGTCAATCTCTATAGAGATACAGCATTAAATGACCTTTTGCCGTTGGTGCATGAAGCAAAGATTCTGTCTGACAAGTATGCAGTGGTTGCGACGAATCCGCCATACCTGAATAAATTTGATGCGAAGCTCAAGAAGTATATCGTAGACAACTATGCTGATTATAAGGGCGACCTGTTCAGTGTGTTTATCTATAGAAATTTCGGATTCTGCGAGAAAAATGGATATTCCGGTTTCATGACACCTATGGTCTGGATGTTTATCAAGACCTATGAGCCGTTACGTAAATATGTACTTAATAACAAAGCTATCACAACACTGATTCAGTTTGAGTACTCAGCGTTTGAAGAAGCAACTGTGCCGATTTGCTCGTTTGTTCTGAAGAATGGCAAGTCTGAAAGCAAGGGCGAATATTTTCGCCTGTCCGATTTTACAGGCGGCATGGAAGTACAGTGTAAGAAGGTAAAGGAAGCGTTAGCAAATCCGGACTGCGGCTTCTTCTACGAATCCACCCAGTCCAACTTCTCCAAAATCCCCGGCACCCCGGTGGCATATTGGGCTTCAAGGGCGATTTTTAAAAGCTTTGAGAATAAACGACTCTCTGAGATAGCAACAGCAAAAAAAGGGTTGACAACATCAAAAGATGAAATGTTTTTGAGAGTTTGGTCAGAGGTGAATAATAATGATATTAAATTTGTGCTTGATGAGCAGAAGGGCGTTTTAGATAAGCGATGGGTACCTCTTAATAAGGGTGGAGACTATAGAAAATGGTATGGAAATAATGTTTGGATAATTGATTGGGATGATAATGGGAAAAGAGTCAAAGATTTTAAAGGAGCAGTCATACGCAATGAAGAATGCTACTTTTTAGAGTCTATTTCTTGGAATGATATTACATCTGGTAAAGTTTCATTTAGATACAAGAGACCTGGACAAATATTTAACGATGCTGGACCAAGTATATTTGGAGATCACGAGATCTTGCTTTTTTTGCTTGCTCTTTGTAATAGTGTGGTTATGGATGCACTGAGTAAGTTGCTTGCACCTACAATTCACTTTACAGTAGGTCAGTTGTCAGGTTTTCCTGTAGCGAATGTAGATGCAGAAGTAGTAAGTCGGATTAACTTAATTTCGAATGATAATATATTTTTATCTGTAGCCGATTGGGACGCTTTCGAAACCTCTTGGGACTTTCGGCGACATCCACTATTGCCTTCTGCTATAGAGGAGCGGTGGTACGATGTTCCGCCTGACCTCACTGCCATTCAGACGAATGGCACCTCCCTTGATCCAAAAAAGGTAGTCCTCTTTGGAGTGAGCCGTGGAAGGTTGATCGAAGAATCCTACAAGGCATGGAGGCAGGAATGCGTTGACCGCTTCAACCAGCTCAAAGCTAACGAGGAAGAACTTAATCGCATCTTTATCGATATCTACGGCCTGCAGGACGAGCTAACACCGGAAGAAGAGGATAAGGACGTAACAGTCCGTAAGGCAGATCTTGGTCGGGATATCCGCTCATTTGTCTCCTACGCCGTCGGCTGTATGTTTGGCCGGTACTCTCTTGATGTAGATGGTCTTGCCTACGCAGGAGGCGACTGGGATAGCTCGAAGTATAAGACATTCATACCGGATAAAGATGCTATCATTCCTATCACTGACGATGAGTATTTCAAGGATGATATCGTCGGAAGATTCGTGGAGTTCGTCAAAGTGGTCTATGGAGCTGATACACTTGAAGAAAACCTGAAGTTCATCGCCGATGCGCTGGATGAGAAAGGTTCGACCTCCCGCGAGGTGATCCAGAATTACTTCTTGAACACTTTCTACAAGGATCATTTGAAGACATACCAGAAACGCCCGATCTATTGGCTCTTTGATTCCGGCAAGAAGAATGGCTTCAAGTGCCTTGTGTATATGCACCGTTACCAGCCGGACACCATAGCGCGCATCCGCACAGACTATATCCATGAACAGCAGGCGCGTTATCGCACAGCAATCTCCGGTCTGGAACGCCAGATAAACGGCGCGCCGACATCCGAGCGCGTCCGCTTGAATAAGCAGCTGACGAAGCTCAAGGATCAGGCTGAGGAAGTGCGTGTCTATGAGGAGAAGATACATCATCTCGCTGACCAGATGATTTCCATTGACCTTGACGACGGCGTGAAGCACAACTACGCGATATTCCAGGATGTTCTGGCGAAGATAAAGTGAGGTGCGAATTTGGATGTTCATGTAGATATTGCTGGGATTATTATGTGCTGTGATGAGAGCGTTGCGCACATTAATATAGGCAATAATTATTGCATTAAGAGAATAAAAGTAGATGACTTGCCATTTAAAAAAGACATAGTCGATGGGAAAGGGAACCTGAGCACAGACTATTATGGTTCTCGCTTAATAGAGAATGGGAGTACATATTTTATGTGCTTAACAAAGGAAGAAGATGTTCAGATAGAAGAACATCAAATAGATATAACTAAACGCATCTTTACGGATGAGGATTTTGCTATCGATAAAGACGTAGAACCCTACAAGGATAGCGAGAACAGTTATCTCAATGAAGTGTTTAATTTGTTGCGTCTGTTTAAAGATGGAAATATAGGGCTTCGCGATGTGTTTTTTACATTCCGCCATCAGAGCGGGATTATGAAAAATACCAGTAGGCAACATGTGCGTCAGCAGACACGAAATGTAATTGATGACAGAAAGTTTGAATTAACTGAGGAAGAAACACGAGAATGCAATGCTTTTCTAAACAGTTTTCTTGGAAAACCGTATGAATTGCTGAAGAAAAGCATTGAGGAATTTTCATGGGGAAAAGAGCAAGTTGATATAGAAACGGGATTTGAACAATATACAACAGCGTTAGAGATGACGCTTTTGACACATAACCAGCAGGGGAAGAAAGAATGTTTATCTAAGCGTATTGCGGTCATGTTAAAGAGCAGTCCTTCAGATATCGATGGTATGTATCATAAAATAAAGCACTTTTATAGGTATCGTTCAGAATCTTTGCATGAGGGTGTTGAAGGTAATATCTCATTAGAAGAGCTTCATGAAATGGAGGATATAGTTCGTAGCGTCCTAAGATGGTGCCTTGATAAAGCAACAATAAATCTTTTATCGAATAGCTCTATATCAGCCGAAGAATTAAAAACTGGAATTATTGATGAACTTAAGCAGAAGGTAGCTATTGAAAACACTGCAAATACTTTTACTCAGACGGGAGGAACGGCTAATGGCTCTGCCTGATTCAGATAAAGTAATACAGGAATTAAACCGCCGGTTTTCTGCTCCGCTTCCGGAGTTCTATCAGCGCCGGATCATTTTCTGGTACGACGAGGATCGGGATTTTGAGGAGAAGGTACAGGCTGGTGAGATTGAGCTTTCAGACGCAAAGCTCGTCATGCTTGGTGAGGCAAATAATTTTGAGATAAAGAAGCTCCTGACACATGATGACAAGATAAGCAATTACTGCGTCTATTGCCCGATCATGTATCCGGATGAAAAGAACTGGCTTTTGCCAGTGCAGCTTTATAGCGAGGAATTCCGCGCGGATCTTGTTTCCATCTGGCTAGAGGAGATGGACATCGAAAACACGGCGAATCTTCGCAAGACGGTGAAGGATTATCGCTTGTTCTTCAAGACAAAAGCGCACCGCACAAAGGTGGCAAATCTCAATCAGAAGATTACCGTGCCTGTGCATCTCCATAAGGCTGTGATTGCGGTTCTCTGCGGTGTGAAGGATACCGGTCCGAATCTTCTGATCCGGACGGTACTTCGTGCCGGAACAGAGCAGGAACAGAATGGCATCTATCAGTCACTGGTGAAATACGGCGCGGATTCTGTCTTCTGGCAGATGGTTGCGCAGGTGACCGGATACCGGGAAGAAACGCCGGGTCTCAGCAGGCTTTCATGCCATATTCTGATGACTGCCGCCACGCGTACGATGCACATGGATAATCTGGTCGGACTGGACAACTTCATTTCTATTCCGCATCAGAGCTATTGCTACGACTTTATGTCTGAGTGGATGCATTCAGATGAGGCGCAGGATCTTTACGGACTCGCTAGGGAAACCGAGGACGAGTTGCGCCTTCCGGTCAGATTCAGCCAGCTTCCGATTGAGGAGCTGGTACAGACAGAAATCTTCCCAGGCATCGACGAATGCATTTTGAAAAAGCTGATGACGGATATTATTGATCATACGATCAATGTGGATGTCATTACGCAGACCGTGGAGCATCGCCGGACGATGCTTTGGTATGAGCGGGTTCAGAACTTCTACGAGGGCGTCCTTGAAGTCGCGCATATGCAGCAGTTCTATCTTGACCATGCAGCGGGATTTCATACGGTGGAGCCGCATAAGGTCTGGAAGGAATATACGACGGATTATTACAAGATGGATACCTGTTACCGGCTGTTCCATGTCGCGTTCGGAGAATCCTTGAATTTTTCAAATCCGCTGCTGGATGATCTCTTCAAGCATGTAGCGGATAATGTGGAAGGATTGTACGCAAACTGGTATCTGGATAATCTCGGTTCTGACTGGACGAACGCGGCAACGGATAACCTGAAGAAATATGGACGGATTTTGGAAGTTCCGCAGCAGCGGGATTTCTATAGAACCTATGTTCAGAACGCGGACACACGAGTCTTTGTGATTATCTCCGATGCTATGCGCTATGAGGTAGCTGCTACGCTTTCGGAGGAATTGCGTCGGGAAACGCAGGCAGAAGTTAAGTTGTCGCCCTGTGAAGGAATTTTCCCGACCATTACAAAGTTTGGTATGACGGCGCTTCTGCCTCATAAGGAACTGAAAGCAGAATTGAAGCCAAACGGTGTCTTGGGCGTTCTGGCGGATGGCCAGCCGACGGATGCACAGTATCGGGATGGAATTCTTAAAGCGGCGAATCCCGCGAGCGCGGCACTGAAGTATAAGGACATCATCAAGATGAAGCGCGCTGAACGCAGCGCGCTGGTGAAGGGCATGGACGTCGTCTACATCTACCACGACAAAATTGACGACACCGGTCATAACGATGAGGCGGAAGTATTCAGCTCCTGTGATGATACGATTTCGGAACTTAAGAATATGGTTCGAATTATCGTGAATGAATTCAGTGGGACACGAATCTTCATTACTTCTGACCATGGTTTTATCTATACCTACAAACCACTGACGGAGGATGCCAAGGTAGATAAAACTACATCTTCTTCAGATGATGTTGAAGTCGATCGCAGGTATATTATTACAAAGAAAGGCGCAAAGCCGGAATATATGCTTCCTGTGAAGTTCCTTGACGGAACTCAATATGACGCCTTTTCTCCGATTGGTAATACGCGAATCAAGAAAAAGGGAGGCGGACTGAACTTCGTGCATGGCGGCATCAGCCTGCAGGAGATGGTTGTTCCCATCATTGACTATCACTACATGCGTACCGACAGCGCCGGATACCAGAAGAACAAGAAGAAGTACGATACGAAGCCGGTATCGCTGAATCTGCTCTCGTCCAGCCGCAAGATCAGCAACATGATCTTCTCCCTGAATTTCTACCAGAAGGAAGCTGTCGGAGCCAACCGGGAAGCTGCCAGCTATCTTCTGTACTTTGTAGATTCCGAAGGCACGCAGGTCAGTGACACGCAACGTGTCATCGCCGATAAGACAAGTGACAATAATCAGGACAGAACGTTCCGCGTGAGCTTCAATCTGAAATCGATGAAATACAGTAATAAAGAAAGTTATTATCTGGTGATTGCGGACGAAAGCGGTCTGCAGCTGCCACAGCGTGAAGAATTCTCCATAGATATTGCCTTTGCTGTGGATGACTTCGATTTCTTCAGTTAAAGGGAGGAACAAGATAAGATGGCATTGATACCGAAATTCTATATGGATGCAGTTGCTTCTATTGGCGTTCGTAATGAGAATACAATTAGTTGGATTGGTACAGGTTTTTTTGTAATCAAAGCAGTTGGAGAAAATCAATTCCAGCCGTTTATGGTTACGAACAGGCATGTTATAGCTGGAAAAAGCTCCGTTGTCATACGCCTGAAAGAGAAGGATACAAGTGTATTGAGAATTATTGACATGCCTTTATTAGAAAACGGACAACCTTTATATTCAGTTCACCCTGATAATAAAGTCGATGTTGCTGTAATACTTCTTAATGGCGGTTTTATCACACAAAACAACCTTCAGTTCTTTGGATTCAACATTGATGAACATGTTCTTACTTCAAAAGAATTTTTGGAAAAAGGAGGAAATGAAGGATCGTTCGTGTACATGCTTGGATATCCAATGGGCTTAGTAAACATTGGAACTAATACACCTATATGTCGAGGAGGATGTATAGCGAGGATTGATCCGGATGAAATTGAAAAGGATAAAGTTATTCTCCTTGATATTCAAAATTTCCCAGGGAATTCAGGTAGCCCTATAATATCAAAACCTGAAATTATTGGTGTCGGAGATGACCCTGTTTTAAATCAGGCTACTTTAATCGGAATAGTTCATGGATATATTCCTTACGAAGAACAATTGATCAATTCACAGACTCACAGAGTGGTTGAAATACATAGTGAAAACAGCGGTATTGCTGTTGTAAACCCAGTTGAGTATATAAGAGAAGTAATAGATATCGAGATGAAACGAAACTATGGAAAATAATGAAAATATAAACCCTCGTGAGGTTATTAGGAGAAAACTTCGTCAGGCTTTTGACGGAAAGATTGTGCGAAAGGATCTGACGAAAAAGATCAAGGAAGGCGCGAATGTCCCGGTCTATGTTCTTGAATTTCTGCTTGGGCAGTACTGTAGCTCGGATGATGAGGAGGTCATCGAACAGGGCATAGAGAACGTGAAGCGGATTCTGGCGGACAACTTTGTCCGTCCGGATGAAGCGCAGAAGGTTTTATCCAAGCTCCGGCAGAGAGGAAGCCATACCATCATCGATATGGTGACTGTGAATTTGAATCTCCGCTATGACGAGTATGAAGCGAGCTTCTCGAATCTCGGCCTTGCCGGAATTCCGATCAGTGAGGAATACCCGGAGAAGTATGACCGTTTGCTTTGTGGCGGCATCTGGTGCATCGTGCAGCTGGAGTATGACTCTGGCGAAGATGCGGTGCCGGATATCATTTCTCCTTCCGGAGATCGCATTCAGTCAAAGCGAAAGAAGCAGAAGGATCTGACACCTATCAGCATCCATAAACTGACACCAATCCAGCTGCCGAACGTGGATATGGACGGCCTTAAGGAAGGCCGAAAGGACTTCACAAAGGATGAGTGGCTCGATATTTTGATGCGTTCTATCGGCATGGAGCCGGATGAGCTGACTTATCGGGAGAAGTGGCTGCTGCTCACCCGTATGATTCCACTTGTGGAGAACAATTTTAATCTCTGCGAATTAGGGCCACGTTCTACAGGTAAATCTTATCTGTATAAAGAAGTATCGCCGAACAGCATTCTTGTGTCCGGCGGGCAGACGACAGTCGCAAATCTTTTCTATAACATGGGCCGGAAAACCATCGGGCTTGTCGGTCTATGGGACTGCGTTGCCTTTGACGAGGTGGCCGGAATCAAGTTCAAGGACAATGACGGCATCCAGATCATGAAGGACTACATGGCATCCGGTTCCTTTGCCCGTGGCAAAGAGGAAAAAGCAGCATCGGCTTCGATGGTCTTTGTGGGAAATATCAATCAGAGTGTGGATGTGCTCCTGAAGACATCGAGTCTCTTTGATCCCTTCCCGCCGGAGATGGGAACCGATACGGCGTTCCTTGACCGTATTCACTGCTATCTGCCGGGATGGGAGGTGCCGAAATTCCGCCCAGAGCATTTTACAGATGACTACGGGTTTATCACAGATTATCTGGCAGGATGGGTCCGCGAGATGCGCAAAGAACAGCTCGGCGATGCGCTGGATCATTACTTCCGCCTCGGAAAAAATCTGAACCAGCGTGATGTCATTGCTGTCCGCAGAATGGTGGACGGCTATCTGTGAACTTCCAGTCTTTTTACAACTCGAACAGCCCCAACAGCACTTGCTTAAGCATGGAGAGATCAGCTGATTTACTCAAAAGGTAATTCTTCTGATGTCTCCTTTTTCTGATTTATATACTTA
>Ga0256406_1004294_pt1 | contig 16555 bp, 13 predicted proteins | sample RumenRJG_03DNA_FD_185986 | JGI IMG/M metagenome (GOLD analysis project Ga0256406, IMG submission 185986) | Bovine rumen microbial communities from Lethbridge, Alberta, Canada - RJG_03 | ecosystem: Host-associated > Mammals > Digestive system > Stomach > Rumen | place: Canada: Alberta | collected... | reverse complement strand
AGTCTGCGACTAATCACGATCGCTCAACAACTACGGGAAATACCTCGTTTAGCACCTAAAACAGACATGATGCCATATATATCGCAAAACCTACCGCTACGGCAGTCAATTGGGAATAGCAAGTTGTGACTTTGTCCGTACAATACCGGCCGGAGCCGATATTGTGCGTCAAAGTCTGACTTGCCTGCTTTGGCAGGGGTAAAACTGAGTCGCAACTCCCCAGTTTTTAATTTGAGGTATAACCCAACATGAAACCAATAACCCACCTATGAAGAATAAAACCATGAGACTTGAGATTCGTCTCACAGAAGAAGAGGCTAAGATCATCCGACAGAAAGCCACTCGATATGGAGGCAATGCGAGTGCCCTTATCCGTGATGCTGTCATAAAATTTGACGACCGCAAGGCAAGAAGTAAGTTGGAGATGATGGCAGCGCTGTTGTCATTCTATAAGACTTACCAGCAACAACTCTCATGGCTCGGCGGCAATTTCAATCAGAGTATGCACCGTGCCAATGAACTGGCAATAGACGGTAAACTGTCGTCTGATTATTTTCAGAATATAATTGTGCCCAAGACAGTAGAAGCCATCAATTCCCTGCGAGAAATCAAATCTGCGTTAGACGATATTCACGAACAATTGGAACAGTAACAACCTATGATTATCACCATTCTCCCCAATTCCACTACCTTCCATGCCATCGCCTATAATGAGAAGAAGGTTGAGAAAGGCCAGGCTTTTCTCATGGAAGCGCGGAATATCAGTCTTCGTCCTGAAGCCTTTACTCCAGAGAAGCTTCGACAATACTTTGAGGACTATTCTGCACTCAACACGCGCATCAAGAATACCCAGTTCCATGTCGCCGTCAGTTGCAAAGGCGACGAATACTCACAAGAGCAGCTTCTTGAGATTGCTCATCGCTACTTGAAAGAGATGGGCTATGCAGAGGAAGGCCAGCCCCTATTGGTATATGCTCATCAAGACACTCCGAATAACCACATCCATATCGTTACGAGTCGTGTAGCGCCCGATGGTCATCGTATATCTGACAAATTCGAGAAGAAGCGAAGTCTGGAAATCACCGAGCGGATCATGAAGGAATATACAGGTGAGCGACAGACACCAGACATCCAGGCAATCGCATCGGATGCTATCAACTATCGATATACATCGAAAGCACAATACTGTGCCATTCTTGAGTGCCAAGGTTATGAATGCAGGGATGACGAGTCTGATGCATCCATCCACATCTACCGTGGCGGTGAGGAAATCGGTACGATCGATTCTCAGATAATCCTCCAGCATGCAGTCAAAGACAATCGTCCGGACGAAGATCGTCGTCGTCAGCTTCGTGCAATCCTCAAGAAGTATCGTGACTTGTCAGCCAGTAAGGAAGAATTGGCAGTAGTCATGAAGAAGAAGTTCGGCATCAGCCTGGTGTTCTTCGGTCAGAAAGATAGCCCATACGGTTATGCCATTGTAGACCATAAGAACAAGGCCGTCTTCAAGGGAGGCGAGTTCATCAGCATCCGTGAGCTGCTGCAGTTCGAGAATGCAGCTACCCGGTTTGCCAAAATTGAACAGACCATTGATGGCAATCTCAAGGAAAATTCATTGGCCACTACACGTGACATCAATCGTTTGCTCCATCGCCAGTTTGAAACCCGTATCCATCGTGGTACCGTTTCGTGGAACGAGGAGACCATCAGTCTTAGTCAGTCTGTTCTAAGCCAACTCCATCGCAACAATCGTATTGCCATGAATCCGTTACCTGAGCCTATCAAGGTAACGCACATCCCACAAGAAAATCAAGAGTCACCTTCATTCACAAGAACTCCAAAGAGAATTATGGATACGCAAGGCGGTTCCCGAGATACCAATCGTGAATTCGAAGTAGGCCATGGCATGAACGCAAGCGACATCGATGACGAACAGAGTCAAAGAGCGAAATGGAGAAGATAAAATCGATGTTTTCGTTCTTCTATATATCTGCAATAGGAGCTGACTTCATCAATCAGCTTCTATTGCAGATTCTGTAACAAGGTACAGTTTTACTCTGTTGGTGTAAGTAAGCCGGTAGGTTCGCCGAATCCGGTGATGTAAACCAATTGACGAGCACGCGTCATAGCCACGTATAGTAAAGAACCTTGATACCAGTCGTGTCGGTAACGCTTCTCGTCATTGCATGCAATTGCATTCAGATAAGACTTCTTGTCGATCCGGCTCCAGTCGATACACTTCTTCATACTCCGTTTCAGTATCAGGTCGAGCCATATCCTCGTGGCTCTGCCGTTGCCTTCACGGAAAGGATGAGCGATATTCATCTCGACATACTTGTCGATGATCTCGTCAAGACTATTCTCCGGCATCTTTTCGATATCAGAGAGTGTCTGCGGAAGGTATTGCGCCATAGCAAACTGAAAGCCGCCTTTCGCAATATTCACCGTTCGTATCTTTCCGGCAAAATCATACAGTCCACCAAACAGATAGGCATGAATCTGCTGCAGGCCCTTCACTGTCCCCACCTCTATGGAGTTGATCAGTCCGCTTTCAAACAGCGTATATGCTTTCTTGCGGCTCTGTCCGTCGATGGTGTTATCGCTGTAAGTAAACCAGTCAAGAAACTCGGCAGCCTTGTTGTTGGGGAAATGCTTGGCAAGGAGCATCACGCCAGCAGCGTCGATGACATCCGTGTTCCTTCGTTTACCATCGGGTGCAAGCATTTTCAACTGGTTAGTGACACTAACCAGTTCATTATTCTCCTTCTTCAGCTTGTTTTTCAGATACTTCCAGTAGTTGCGGTTCTTCTTGTAGTCGTCCTGTTCGTTCAAGACGCCTACAAGGTCGGGGACGGAGAACCACCATTTCTGTCCTTCGTCATCCCATACGGCACGGACTTCTCTATCCTTGTAGAACCTTACGGAGACCTTTTCTGAATTTTTATGCTCAGTTAAATAAATCAGGCTCGTCTACCTTAATGGTATAGCAGTTGTATCTTCCTACCTTAACCTTCTCTACGCCTTTGTCTTTTAGTGTATCAAGATATCCTACCATTCTCTGTTTTGTCCAAGACAGACCGCATTTTTCAATGATTGTCTCCGGACGAAGAGAATTACCTCTTAATAGACTAATTATTTTATTCTCTATTGCGCTGAGATCTTCTATCACGTCCTCACGCTTTTTTACCTCGCCAGTAAGAGTGATAGGTTCTGCGCCCATGTTGATGAGCTCAAGATTGGCATTTTTCTCCTTATCACCTGGAATGCGAACATAGATGGCGAGTTTCTCCTTGTTTTTCTCATTACTGTTATATTTCAAGCCACTCATCACGCCAGACCAGGTCCCGCCATGATTGTCAGACTCTGCAACAAAGATCTCCTTTGCCAAGCCATAAACTACAGTGTTACGCGCCATAGCCAAGCCTACGCTCCAGCCTGCATCTGGATGAAAATAGCTCATGATAAGTACGCGCCCAGACGTCAACTCTTTGTATAGCTGGCGATAACCGCTCCCAAAGGTAGTAATACCCTGTGGGAGAACTACAATGCTTTTTCCACCGCCAGCCAAAGCAGAATCGAGGGCCTGACGATCAACACCTTTGGCATAACCGCTGACAACTATCTTTCCTTGCTCTACTTCCTTACGTGCAATAGTATCGGTAAACTGAAGAGATATGTCTTTAGCTTTTCTCGATCCTACAATAGCAATTGCATCTTGATTAAGTAGACTGACGTCACCCTTAGTATAGATTACCAAGGGACTGGTATATCCCATCATCTTTTTAAGTTGCTTAGGGTATTCCTTATCCATCACAGTGATAATGCCATAACCTTGTTCTTGCAGACTTTCTGCCATAAAAGCATAGTTAGGTATCTGAGGTGAAAGAGTACCGATACAATCTAGTTCTACTTGAGTCAACTGATTTTCAGTGCCGTCAGGATTACTAATGGCAAAATCACTTATCTTTGAGTTGTTGTCAGCCCGGAAGAAATCAGATAGATTCTTCTTCTGGTAATAGCAACTCACTATAATCTCCATCTTTCGGCGAGTGGACATCCCCTCAAGATGGGCTAAGGCCATCCAATATGATAATTCGTTCTTATCCATTTTATTTTGTAATTATTGAATATCACCTCCAACAGTCTTTGCAATGACCAATGGAGCAATCTCTGCAGCGCCAAGCTTTGTAAGCATCTTTCCAATTTCTTTTATTGTGGCACCGCTGTCATAAATATCATCGACTAACAGAATACTCTTACCTGAAACCTGTTCCTTAGGCTCGTAAGTAAAAGCATCCTTCACGTTTTCTTCCTTGCCATATCGCTGCTGAAATATCTTCTGCGGCTCAGTCTGGCGTGTCTTTATCAATCCATCAGAAATTGGGGTCTTAAGAGCCCTTGCAATCTTATATGCAAAGTTCTTTACTAAGTCTCCTGAAACTGTGGATGGAAGATAGACAATCATGTCAAACTTCTTATTGCCAAACAGATGATAATATGCCCGTAGTGTACGTGTTAACAAGAAGTCAGTAAAGTCACCTCCATTTTCGTATTTGCAGCGATGGATAGCATTCCCTACTGTAGACTCCCCATAATAAGAGCCAGCGATACCGGTGATTAGATTATATCTCGTCTTGAATTCGAGCAAAGGGAACAGATTGTCACGGAACTCCCTGATATCTTTCTCATCGTCGTCTGTTACATCGACATGATATTTCGGTAGTCCGGTGTTATCGCATGTGTTTGTAAAGTCACACGAAGTATCATCTCCCAGATAGCTGCACAGATATTTCATCCGAGGCTCTTTGGTATAGACATACCGGATCATATTTTCAAGATCCTTTTTCTTAGCCTCATTCAGCGTGTTGAAGCGTTCGTAATCCAGCTCCGGTGCATTAAACTGATACTCATAGCTCTTCCGCTTTCCGATAACAACCTCTTTGATGATACCCTGCTCGATGAGGTCCTCCCTAATTACCCTTACAGATTTCTGTGGCATATTCGTCTTCATCATCAGTCCCTTCTCTGTTAAGGATTCTTCCTTCACAGCGTCTATGAATCTGCGGTACTTCTTTTCAGACGGACGACCGTTTTCTATGAAAGCGCGAGGGAGTTCCTCGTCTGCCATAACACCTTTTTCGTTTTTTGTAGAGTTGAAAAAGAGAATGATATCTGTAGGTTTGGAGTCTCTGCCAGCACGACCTATTTCCTGGTAATAATGGATAGGCGATTGCGGAATCTGAAGATGTATGACAAAACGAATGTCTGGCTTGTCAATACCCATACCAAGAGCATTGGTTGATACCACACATTTCACCTCGTTGTCCATCAACTTCCTCTCTATCTCCTTACGCGAGTCAGAGTCAAGCGCTGCATTATATTCTATAGCATCTATTCCTTGCCGTGTCAGCCATTTCGTATAGAGTTCTGTCTGTACATGAGTGCCTGCATATATTATTCCAGTGCCGGGAAGACCCATGATGTTGTGTTTCAACCAGATCATTTTCTCATCCTCAGAGTTGACATTGATGACATGAAGTCGGAAGTTCTCACGCATCAGATTGCCACGGATAGTCGTCAGATGACCGCCGAGTTGTTCCTCTATATCCTTTTGTACTCTTTCCGTTGCTGTAGCAGTTGTTGCCAGAATAGGCATATCCTGAGGGAGATAGTTACGCACAAGATTCTTAATGCGTCTGAAGGCAGGACGAAAATCATGCCCCCATTGCGATATAGTATGTGCTTCATCGACAACAACCATCGACAGCTTTATTTGTTTTACAGCCTCAGTCCAAGCCGAGTTTTCCTGACGCTCCGGAGCTATATAGAGAATCTTTACTCTTCCGTTAAGGGCATCATTGATAGCTGCATCGTTGTCTTCGGATGCTTCTTCGGAATTGATGCAACGCGCCGGTATACCCTTTCGCTCAAGTGAAGCAACTTGGTCACGCATCAATGCTATCAAAGGAGAGAATACCACTGTCACTCCCGGGAAGAGTGTGGCAGGAAACTGATAACAGAGTGATTTGCCAAAGCCGGTTCTCTCTATCATCAGAATTCGTTTGCCATGTAGCAAAGCGTCAATTGCCTTCCACTGTTCATCGTAGAAGTGATCTATGCCGAAGGTCTCTTTCAACCTTTGCTCTGCCTGAGTTCTTGTCATTAGAATGTTCATAGGCTTGTTATTTTATGGCTGTTGTTTAATATCATCATTTGAAACTACCTCCCAGTATCCGGCTTTTCTGCCTCCGTGGCGAACGAGGCGGCCTTGCTGTTGAAGCTTGGCCATTTGGCGTTGTATCTGGCGGCTCGACATATTGAGATTAGTGGCAATAGAGGCTGCGGTAGCCGTAGGATTCTGGGAGAGGATTTGGAGAATCTCTTTTACGACATCTTTTACGACATCTTTTACGACATCGGTATTCTTCGGTGTTGTGAAGTCGATATCTGCTTGCATCGATTGCTTGTAGGCCTCTATCTCCTTGGTGATGTTGCGGAGATGGGAGCGGAACATGAACTCGCGGAAAGGCTCAAGCGAGTCTTGATCACGGGAGTCAACCAGCGACTGGATATATTCGGCACGGTCTTCTTTCAACACCTTTGAGGGAACGAGGCCGAACTCAAACTGCACGTAGTTCATGATGAGTCTCGACATGCGCCCGTTGCCATCCACCCAGGGATGAATGGCAACCAGTAGGTTGTGGGCATCAAAGCTAAGGGCGTACTGCTCAATAATATCATTACTGGTAACAGCCTCCGCGTAGCGCTCGTTCATGCTCTCACAGAAGGACTCCAGACGGGAAGGCACCTTCTGATAGTTCAGGTATGAGCGTCCACCGATACCAGCAGTGACGTTCACCTTTCTCAAGTCACCTTTGCTTGAATCGAAGTCGCCCATGAGGGTACTGTATTTGCTGCCGGTATTCTTCATCACAAGCGCTGACAAGCCTTTCAGCATATCTACGGAGAATGGGATATGCTGTGGTGCCATCTTTATCACTTGTTCATAAGCTGCCTTCAAGTCGAGGTTCATAAGTTGCTCCACCATCGTACGCCCCTTGGCTGCAATGCCTTCATCGAAGAGCAGTTGGTTCTCTATCTCCGTCACCGTGGATCCTTCGATAGCTGTGGAATGAGTAATGATGGAGTACAGATAGAACTTCTGATAGTCTATCTGCTGCGCAATGCCAAGCTGCTCATACTCGCTGAGAGCGGCACACAAGTTGTGGATATAGTCCTTCTCCGCCATCTTGCTTCCATTTATGAGTTGAACTTCTTCTCAAAGAAAGCCCAGACGCGACGGTAGTCGGCTATGCGGTCACAACGAGTGTAAGGCGGGTAGTAGGTCACTAGCTGACCGCCGTAGATCTCGCTCTTTGCAGAATCGATGTTATGGACATACGCCATCTGATACTCAGCAATGTTGTAGACTCCACCCTGGGCTACCGTTATCTTCTGCGAACAGAATGAATTGTTGCGGATAGCTGTCTCGATAAGCAGCTTGGTCTTGCGCCAACGCGGATCCTTGTCAGCCACGAGAAGTGTATTCTCCGGACTGACGATCTCGATATCCTTATCGATGGTTGTATCGAAGATGAACTTATGATTCTTTACCAATTCAGTGATTCCTGTGCAATGCAGCAGATAAGTGCTCGCTTCATTCCGCTCCACATTGGTGATGAGGAAATCCTTACCACGCACAGTTACTCTCTGTCCTGATGCAAAGTTTGCCATAGGTATTTATTGGGCGTTTTGGGAATGGTTTAATTATTTGTCACAGCTTTAATAGCAGGATCTGGCATTTCTTCTAAACGTACGAGATCGTTCATCTCTACATTCAGAAGTTTAGCTATACTCATCATCACCTCCAAAGAAGGTTGACTGGTGTTGGTACACCATTTGCTCACTGTAGCCGGGTCTTTCCTCAGTTGCTCGGCCAACCATTTATTGGTTCTACCCTGGTCGACCAATACAGTCTTTATTCTATTTAGCTTCCTGCTCATATTAATGAATCCTTAATATGGCCTCAAAGTTATGAAAATTTTCCGAAAAGAATGCCTAATTCGCAATAAAAATGAAAACTATGATAACTTTTATTGCAAAGTTGACGCACTCAAGGTGAAAATAATAATGAGATGATTGAATACTCTTGAACATAAGGGGCTACAATTTTAATCGAATATTAGGTAAATTTCACATTACTTTTTTCTTAAAATTGTCTTTGTATTGAAAAGAAAAAAGTAACTTTGCAACATTATACATAAAACCTAAGGTTCAAATGAAGAGATTTGTCTTTGCAACAAAAAAATTTGAGGATGAGACTAATAGGCATGGTGCAATGAATGTTTTCAAGCGATTCAAAGATAAAGTAGAGAATCATAATTTCGAGCATCAGCCTAGGAGTGAATATTCTACCATAAAAGACGGGCACAGATATGTTCGTGACCGCCACCAAAATTTCCGTGCCGTATATGAATATCGCGAGATTAAGTTAGCAGGGAAGGAAGTCGGAGTATATGTAGGATTGCGAGATTTTAATCACGATGATGATTATAAGAGATTCTATAAAACATCGACCGATAAAGTTGTTCGTGATTCTATTACATCTGTCAATGATGTTGACTGGGAGTCGATAGAGAAAAAGGTAACAGATGCACTTTCGGATGATACCGTACACGAACTAAAATCATTGACTGACGAAGAGAGAATTCTGATAGACGACAGCAAAAGCATAAATCATGAAATTATGCCAGAGTGGGTGTATGAATCTGAATCATGGAAAAAACAAATGATGACAGAGGAGTATCAATCTGTGCATATAGATATAGTAAACAAACTTAACGATTTCTTCTTTAAAGCCATAGTTGAAGAATTGGAAGATGGTATTCATCTTGTGTCTTTACGTAGAGATCGTGATTATATAGTCTTACGCAAAGAAGGCACAGACTTCTTCCTTTTGGAGCTTGGAGATGAGAAGACTAAGGACAAATGGGCAGACAAAACTACCAGTTGGCTCCGAACTAACAGTAGACGTGGTTATCCATGCTCTATTCTTGATGACCCTGATGAATGGTACAAGATGGAGCTTGATGAAAACAGCAACTTTATTCTTAGTGACGAGGAACGTGACATTGTGATGTCACAATCCGAATATCCACTTTTTATCAGCGGAAGAGCTGGCAGCGGAAAGTCTACGGTTCTGCAATATATGTTTGCAGAACTTCTATTGCGCTATATTAAGGTGAAAAGGCTTCCTGGTGGATATGTTTTACCTCCAGTATACTTATCATATAGCAAGAATCTTGTTATCAATGCCCAACGTTTGGCCGAGAGCCTATTCCGACACAACAATGTTTATCAGAAGGTTCTCAAAAAAGAAGGCCTGACCTTTGATGAAGATGTCGCACCTTTGCTAAAAACATGCTTTCGGGTTTTTGGCGATATTGTCATGGAATGTATTGAAGACAACAATAAGGATATAACCAAGCAAAGATTTTATGCAGGTAGACATATCACTTATGCAGACTTTAATAAGGCATGGGCTAAACACTTTGGTCGAAATCAGCAGATGTCAAAGAATATCGGTCCTTCAATAAGTTGGCATGTCATAAATACCTACATCAAAGGGTGGGACAGCAGTGACATATTGACACCTAGCGACTACAAAGAACTAGGACGTGATGATAAGAGCGTGAGCCAATCTGTGTACGAGGAAGTCTATAACAAAGTTTGGGCATGGTACAAAGATTACTGTGAAGAGGATCAACTTTGGGATGACCAGGACCTAGTTCGTTATAGTGTCTCTCCTGACGACAATAGTGCTGAGACCTACGTAACAGAACGCTTCAGTGGAGTTTTCTGTGACGAGGCGCAAGACTTTACACGTACGCAGATAGATTTCATACTACAATTATCATCTTTCTTTAATCGCTCATTGCATGGCAATCGTGATGACATTTTTAAATTGCCATTCGTTTTTGCCGGGGATGAATTTCAAACACTCAATCCGACAGGCTTCCGGTGGGATGTTCTACGTTCGTATTTTATGGACACATTAAGACGTTCATGTAATATTGAGGAAGTTTCCGCCCCAAAGCCAAAACAGTTGAGTGAGAACTACAGGTCTTCAGGCTCAATCGTTAAACTTGGGAACCGCTTTCAACTATTACGCGAAAGCAGGTTTGGCATGCCAAGCAATCCTCAAGTAGAACATTTTCAGAGCAATGCAGCTCCTGTGCTTTGCCTGCCTGCTGACAATGATAATGTTTGGCAACAATTAAAGATTAAGAGTGCCATTCTTATAGTGCCATCACCAGAAGGCATGAAAAAAGAAGAGTATATTAATTCTACTCCTATAAAGGGGAAAATATCATTTGACAAAAATGGCATATCAAAAGGTATTACTATACTTTCTCCAGCACAAGCTAAAGGTCTGGAATACCCATGTGTTGCCATCTATGGCTTTGACCAGGCGCCCTTGCATGACAAAGTGTCTTTACGGGGACTAATTCACTGGTATGAAAGCGATAATGCTAACGCAGGTTACGGTGCTGATGAAGAGAATATGGCACTAAAATATCTTGTTAGTAATGCTTATGTAGCAGTAACCCGTGCTAGAAAGAATCTGTATATACTTGATAATTTTACCCCCGATTCATTTTGGTCTTTTGCTTTCTCCTTCCATAATGATGATCTGAAGAAAGAAGAAGAAAAACTTCAAGGACTTATGTTGTCTTCGCTATCTGGAAGCCGAAAGAATTGTTGGGAATCAAAAGATCTTGGTTATATAGGAGAAGGTACAACTGAGAGGGATATTAATGCTGGAGATATGTCAGTTACAGATATAAAGAAATCTTTGGCAGAGATGGAGTCTACTGCTTTAAACAGCGGAGATTACGACTTAATGTTGCAAGTGGCTTCTCGTTATCGTGAGCGCGGATTATCTGCCGATGCGGCAAGATGCTCAGCTGAAGCCTACATAATGCAAGAAAGATTTGCTGAAGCTGGTAAGGAATTTATGAATGCTGGGCTTAGCGACAAGGCTGTTGAGTGTTATTGGCAGGTTATCAGCGAGAATGGATCTATAAAAGCCATCGCCCAGTGTAAATCTACTTTGCATGTAGAGCTTGTCAATGCATGTAAGGCCATTATAAAAGGTAAAGTTGAACTGAAGGATGTTAGCAAGCTCATAAATCACATTGTTACAAAACAGGACATGGCAATAAAGGATGTCCGAGACAACAATCGCTGGCTTCTCATCATCAGAAGGCTTTTAGACGATGTAAGTGATAATGAACGATCTTCAAAAGAGATAGCAAAACGCTTTTTGCAACAATACGACTCTTTGTGTACTATTGATGCTATTTATAATGATGCGGAGGATTTAAGAAGCAAAGCTGCACGTATAGCCTTCAACGCAGGCCTCGTGGAAGAAGCAATGACCTACTGGGAAAAATCTCAGAACAAGCCTGCTGACTATTATCATGAAAAACTGAAGAAAGCCAAATATCCTGACACTATCTCTTTAAGACGTGCAATTAATGTCAATGGATGGCAAAAACAGGTTTTGAGCGAATTTAGAGAAAACAAGAAAGTTTATCTTAGTGGTAATAACATGGACATCGTACTAGATGCTATAATGAACGATGGCACAAGCGATGACTTCATGGCCGTTTATGCAGAATTATTGATTAGAACTAAGAGTGTTGCACAGGCAGAGGAAATCATGGAAAAAGCAAATAAAAAACATGTCCCCTATAATGCAATAGTCTTACATGGCATAATAGAAGCCGAGTTCACAGATCTACGTGAATGGAAGGGCTCGCTACGTCGAATCAACGATAATGGAATTCGCCAAGCGCTGACGATGATTAGGGATCTAAAGAAAATTCGAAGCCCAAGGTTCGATTATGATCTTCCTACAGGTACCGATCGTGCAATAAGGGAGTTCATGTCAAAGAACTTTGGTGACTATCCAAGCAATTCTATATGGCTCATGCCGATTATTGCTGAGATAGGCCGAAAATATGAGAGTAGACACCGGTTCGTTGACACGCTCAGTTTCTACGAATGGGCGCTAAACCAAGGTTTGAACGGAAGGAACAGAGACCAGATTCGTTTACGGTGGATATATAACAAAGAGCAAAAAGGAGACATGGAAGAGGCCCGTCAACGTCGCCTTCAGTGGGGGTTCCCTGAACAAGGAGAACTTCCCCTTACAGATAATTTCACTCCATGGAATGAAATTATCAAAGAGGCCATACAGTTGCCAGAAACAGACAATAAATCAGGAAAAGAGAAAATAGATGAGAAGGAAACTCCAAACACGAGTAACAGGAACAGTAAGAATAGGAGCAGCCGAACAGTTGAAGTACAAGTAGAACTTTCTGATGCTGGAGTTAAGCCGAATAATGAGAGTGATAAAGAAGTAGAAAAGATTTCTACAGCTAAGGATGACTATAAGGCAAAGTACGATGCATTAAAAGTTGACTATGATAAAATACTCTCTGAGCTTAATCAGTTTAAGGAAAAATACCAAGTACAACTAGAGAAGAATAATAAGTTGATGGAGAAACTATTGGGAATGAATGATTAGTTTGGCACATCATCTGAAGTTTGTCTTTGACAAAAATCAGACTGGGCTCCAATACCCAGTCTGATTTTGTCAATTGAAAGAATGCAGCAACGAGTTGCATTAAATGACACAGTTAAGACGTACCCTCTAAAGTGATTGTTGCCATTTCAAACTACTCGAGTCGTTGGCCTATATTTTCTTTAATAGAATTGACAAGCTTTATCAACGCGATACGTACACTGTTAAACGTGTTATACTTGAAGAATTTGTATAGGCTGTTCGTTTCGTCTTTTTCCTGTTGAATGATCATACACCTATGTTCTCCTTCATTTCGTACTTGTCTCAATTGGCCTAACGTCATTTTAAACTTATCTCCATTGAAAAATATGTTGCAGTATGCATCAATCTTATTTGCAATCTGAATATCACTTACATTTTTTTCTTTACCAGATCTTTTATACTGGAATTTTTCACTCTTTTCCTGCCTTGTGTAATCCTCGATAATTGACAGCAATTCGTTAATATCCGGATAGGTAGTATAGAAATAATAGTTGATGATGTTCTCTACTTGATAAAAGGCGTTGATACAGAAAGTATAAAAGCGCTCCGATTCTTTCTGTTTAAGATCAAGTGCAGCATTCTCCATACGGAGATTATCGATAATCAGTTGATCCCTAGTCCTCTGGTCGTTAACAAAGCTATATGAAATGCTATTATTCGCACGAATTTCGAGAGCCTCTCTTATAGCAGCTACATCATCGGCGACATGTTCAACAATGACAACGCCAGAGCCAGCAGACGTTCTACCGAACATCTTCTGTAACTCTGAAGCAAAATCTTTATTTTGCTCAGCTAAAGAGCTAATCATATAGAGTACTTTCTTTATTTTCTCATCCATGTCATGATTTTAGTAAAGATTCAAGCTGCTTGATAAGTTCATCTATATCAACCCTTTGAGGTTGAGGAACCATTACTTTGTCAAGTTTGTGAATCAGCCAGAATTGCTTATTAGTTGCATCTCTGCAATTCGAGATAGCCAGAATTTCTTTTCTTGATTCTTCTTCTGGTTTTATCGATTTGTTTACAGAGACTTTTATTTTCTTATTGTCAAGAACAAAATAGCCATACCTGTGAGAAGGTATACTTATTTCTTTCATACTTCCTGTCTTTGGGTCTTTCTTCTGGAACGTAGTTGGCTCACTCTTGGTAATAACAATCTGTGTATGGCACATCTTCTCGAATTCCAATACAGGTGTTGTTTCCAAATAAGTAATATTGTAGGAATTGGTATGTGAAACTCCCGTAGCCCCGTCGGCAAGTCTCCTGAATTTATCATAGAGCCTTTTGTAAACGGAATCCTCTTCGCCTTTTACCATCTTTAGATACATAAGCTTACCATCCAGAACATTGATTATGTCTGGAGTTCCCTTCTTAACATGTCCTTTTTCAGCTTTATACTTGGGGAAGAACTTAGAGAAGGCAGCATTCAGACCATACTTCTCCCAGATATAGAGAATGTTTCTTAAGTCGCGCACATACTTTTGGGTAACGTTGAGTTTATTATTGACTGTTATTCCAGTTACCTCCTGACGTTGCCCCCTTCTGCAGAGACGTGTCTTCTGGGCATTCATCTTGAATCCCTGCCCTTCAATAATTCGATGAAGCTCTTTTATGAAGTCACCACCTTTCTGATAAACATTGTGCATCGAACTGAATGTGATGTCATCAGCATAGCGAGAATAATCAAGCCCGAAACGCTTTGCAAGACCTGCAAGACGTCTGTCCAAGTTATCACATATCATGTTTGTGATGATAGGAGATGTGGGAGCCCCTTGAGGCAGAACACACCGATGATATTCCTTCTCTTCGTCAGTTATCTCATCGATTTGCATAGAGCAAAGTCCAGCCAACAGCCGAGCTATTTGATCTGGAAAATCAAATGGCGGCAATTGTAATCTTTTCCAGATTCTGGGTTGCTCTATAGAAGGAAAGAAATCCTTCAAGTCTGTATTGAAGACATAGTTCTTGTTTTTATGCTTTAGGGCATTGTCGACTATAGAACGTCCTTCTGTAAATCCCATGGCATACGGAGATGGAGTATACATTGCCTTGAAGACTTCATTCACACATTGGAGCATTGCTAAGAAGCTTCTATTCCTAGGGGCTGAAATCTGACGTTCTCCACCAGACTTCTTCTTAATGCTAAATTGTTTGTATCGATGATAAGTGTGGTTGGGATTACAATAATAATGAAGCAGCTCCATCGTAAAAGGATGGAACTTATCACCCAATCCATTCGCTACCATCTCATCCTGCTTAATTCTATTAAGCAAGTTAAGAAGGTCTTCTTTCGAAGACATTTGGTGTGCTTGTTCAACGATAGTTTTCTGCTCCATTTGTTATACAGTAAAAAGATCTATAACAAGTGATTTCTGAGACTTCGTTTCTTTATATAGCTCTTGAATATGAAATAATGAATATGACATAAACAGTGGAACTGAAAACGAACTATGTTCGTAACAGTGCTAACGTAATGACATTGCCGAACCAATAAGACAAAGTCTTACTGGACCGAGGCATCTTGCGAATACGCAGGACGAAATCAAATTTATTCTCAGAGAATCAAATGTCAAAGATCTATTTTGTTTAATATCAAGTTATTAACAGGTCTTTTATCGAAACGCAATGTAGATTGCAACCACCATTTGCTTATGCGAAATCGATAGTCTCTATATTTTTCCCTTAGTCATCAGATATACTCTTGTTTTTATTTACGATGCAAAGTTACTATAAAGTTGCGAAACCTATGTTCGGTTTTCAGATTTTTCTTCACTTTATCTTCTTTTAGGGGGATATCTCCAGTTGTCAAGCACAACACTCTTATGCTGAAGCAACACCGCATGACACTACAATATTGTTAAGCACCTTTGCTATCACTTGACTTTTCTACCTCAAATAACCCTGCCATGAACATACTGATAACGTCTCTCAGCCCCTCATCAACAAGATTGATGGAATGCGGTTGTAAATATGTCTTTTTGTTCACTTCCAGCATGAGTGAGAGATATTGAAACGGGCATGCAGGTGTTTCTGAATTACTGTATGGAGTATTCACGCCTACTCTGTAACCATGATCCATGAAGAAATTCACGGCATATTCTATGGTTTCTTTCTCCGGTTTAGACCAGTCTTCATTGAAACCTATACAGATGTCTATATCGCTTAGATCCTCGGGGAACGAATGGCAGTCGAGCAAGAGTGCGTCTCTTCGAAGATTATTCTGCAGTTGCTGCTGGTGCCATTTCCAAAGATTTAGCAACATCTGTTCTGAATAAGCTGGGACCTGTCGCTGATAACCGTCAAAACTCTTATAAACGATACCCTGACCTATCTTCTCCAACGGATCATTCCAAAGCCGTTCTGCGTCGACAATGAAGCGTGAATAAGGGAAGCGTACCGTCTTAACGCGCTTATCCTGCAGCCCATGAAAGAGATAGTCGGTATTCCAGTCAGTCCATTTGATAATGACATCATTTAGGAAACTAGCATCCATATCCCAATAACTCTTATTAGCGCCATAAAGTCCTTCGAGCGACGCATGAGGCTCATTCAAAACGATACGATTATACATATCCTTCAGTTTAATTGTTCAACAATTCGCATCCAGGCTGGGTGTTACTTTATGTATTGTCACCATCCGTCAGAGCCTTATAATAATTAGTAAGGCGTATTGAATTTGGCATCTTATCCGAGTGTATTTCACAGAAATACTTATCAAGTTCACTATAAGCCTCACTGTCTTGAGTTCCAGACGGGAAATGCCATTTAGGTTTTGTCTCTTTATTGAGATACACAGGCCCAAGGGGGATTGTCCGTGGCGGGCGGATGCCGCTGCCTAACCAAAGACGGTAATACATCTATAGAAAAAGAAGGGTATATCCCTTATTCCCTTCAGGCATGACCTGAAGGCTTTCATCTTGG
>Ga0256406_1004292_pt1 | contig 16562 bp, 16 predicted proteins | sample RumenRJG_03DNA_FD_185986 | JGI IMG/M metagenome (GOLD analysis project Ga0256406, IMG submission 185986) | Bovine rumen microbial communities from Lethbridge, Alberta, Canada - RJG_03 | ecosystem: Host-associated > Mammals > Digestive system > Stomach > Rumen | place: Canada: Alberta | collected... | reverse complement strand
ACGGCAGGCGACACGAGGCCCGTCATGGCGGTACCCCAAGAGCCAGCTCCTATGACGGCAACGCGCCTCACTTTGACTTCCCCTCATCGTGGTGGAAGGAGAAGCGCTTCTCCTCGTGGTGTGCGAGCTTGCGGATGTTCTCGCGGTGAGCCCACACGACGCAGGCGGCCACGATGACCATGGGCAGGACAGCGATGGGGGTGTAGCCAAAGACGGCCGTCCAGATGGGAAGCGAGACTGCCGCACACGAGCTGCCCAGCGAGACAAAGCGCGTGGGAAGGGCAAAGACAAGGAAGACCGCGAGAAGCCCAAAGGCGATGCGCGGGTCTAGACCCAGCGCCGCGCCAAAGCCAACCGAAATGCCCTTGCCGCCATGAAACCCAAGGTAGGGAGAGAAGACGTGACCAAGCACACATGCCGCATAGACGCACGTGAGGGCCCAGTCAAATGGCTGGCCGGGAGCGAGTGCCTTTGCCTCGGCAAAGAAACTGGAGAACGCCCAGGTGGCAAGTCCTGTGCAGAGCCAGCCCTTGCCGGCGTCAAGAAGCAAGGTGAGACCTGCCGCCCATGCACCCACGGAGCGCCCCACGTTGGTAGCGCCAATGTTTCCGGACCCCGTGTGTCGAACGTCGACGCCCTGGGAGCGTGCAATGAGCATGCCAAACGGAATGCCGCAAACAAAGTAGGCAATTGCGCACGCAATGAGCGTAGGAATTACGAGTCTCACTTGTCCCCCTCGGACTTCTTGCGGAAGCGCAGACGGATGGGTGTTCCCTCAAGGTCAAATCTCTCACGCAGGCGATTCTCGACGAAGCGCTTGTAGTTGTCGTCTACAAGGTCCGGCGCATTGCACCAAACGGTGATGACGGGAGGCTTTGAGCCGGTCTGGGTGGCGTACTGCATCTTAAGGCGACGGCCCTTGTCAGAGACCGTGTGGCCACCCTGGCGAATCTCCTCGAGGAGGTTGTTGAGCTCCGAGGTCCTCAATTGGGTCTCGCGAGCCTGGGCGGCAGAGACTGCCAGCTGCAGGACCTTGTCGGTGGCGCGACCCGTGAGGGCGGAGATGTTCACGTAGGGCACCCATGGCGCAAACTGCATGCGCTTTTCGATCGAGGCAACCACGCGGTCGCGCTGGGCCTCGGTCTCGATGAGGTCCCACTTGTTGAGGCAGAGCACCAGGGCACAGCCACGATCGATGGCCATGTTGGCCACCTTCTGGTCCTGCTCGGTGACGCCGTCGGTGGCGTCCACCACCAAGAGGCAGACGTCGGCGCGCTCCATGGCCATGAGGCCGCGCACCATGCTGTAGTACTCGACGTCCTCGTGTACCAGGTTCTTCTTGCGCATGCCTGCAGTGTCCACCAGGCGAATCCGCTGCCCCTGCCACTCGATCATGGTGTCGATGGCGTCACGGGTGGTTCCAGCCACATCAGAGACGATTGAGCGCTTCTTGCCGGCAAGGCGATTCGCCAGGGAGGACTTGCCCACGTTAGGCCTGCCGACGATGGCCAGCGAGAGCACGTCCTCGTCATCCTCGAGCTCGTCCTCGGAGGGTAGAACCGCGACGACCTCGTCGAGAAGGTCGCCCGTACCGTAGCCGTGCGAGGCGGAGAGGGGCATGGGTTCGCCCACGCCAAGGGCGTAGAAGTCCCAGAGGTTGTCGTTCTCGGTGGCGGGGTTGTCCTTCTTGTTGACCACGAGGAACACGGGCTTGTCCTGCTTGCGTAGGATCCTTGCGACCTCCTCGTCCTCGTCGGTGATCCCGGTTGAGCCGTCCACCACAAAGATGATGGCGTCTGCCTCTTCCGCTGCCATAACGGCCTGCTCGCGGATGCGCGGCGCAAAGGTGTCCTTCGACTTGACGGACTCGATGCCGCCAGTGTCGATAATCACAAAGTCGCGACCGTTCCAGTCTGCCTTGTGGTAGGAACGGTCGCGCGTGACGCCGCGACTCTCGTGCACGATGGCGTCACGGCTCTGGACAATACGGTTTACAAGGGTGGACTTGCCGACGTTGGGTCGACCGACCACGGCGACGACAGGCAATGACATGAGGTGCTCACTTTCTCTTAGCGTATTTAGCACACTCGAGCATATCACGACCGCGTGGGCGCCTTGCCGCCGGCGAGCCTCACCCCAAACTCTGCGTTACTGCAGAGACGATGCTCGTAGGGTCTCCATGCGCAATGATCGCCTTGCCACCACGGCGCTCGATCTCCTCAATGACGTGGTCCTGCGTGTCGCCATCGAGAGTCACGTGATCAAAGTTGAACATGACTTCGGGAAGCACGACCACGTGGTTCTCAAGGTCCTCTGGCAGCTGCGCGAGAAGGTCCTGAGAGACGATGAGGCCCGTGACGTTGACATCTCCACCAAAGTAGTCGTTATGAATGGGATACGTCCGCACGCGCCCAGAGGGAGACCAAAGCTCGCAGAGGAACGAGATTGCTGCCTGCGGCGCCTCTCCGCAGACGATAAAGACCGAGGTTTCACGGCGAGAGAGCTCCGCTTCGCTCGCAGCAAGCTCGGCGGCGTGGTCGCGTGCGAACACCGCCGAGTCGTCGAGGAAGCTCCGCAGCATGCCAATGCCATCGTAGTACTGCGGATATCCGTCGTAAGCCTCCGCTGGCGGCACCTTCGCGCCGGCGGCAACGTAGAACTCATCGGAGAGTTGGAAGCGGGTGGTACCAAGCTCGCGCCTTGCGCGCGCCTGGTAGGGCTCGATAAGCTCGACCACTGCCTTGGCGGATGCCGGGTCATCCGAGAAGGACTTTGAGAACCGACGCGAGAAGCGCGTGTAGCCAAGAGGCACCACGGCAAGAGAAGTGATGGCGGGGCGCGCCTCCACCCAATCGAGCGTGCGGGCGAGCTCCTCCCCGTCGTTCACACCAGGGCAGAGCACGATCTGGGCATGCACCTCGATGCCGGCCTCGAGCAGGCGCTCCAGGACGTCGATGCCGCGCTGCGCGTGCGGTCCGATGAGCGTGCGCCTGACCTCGGGGGATATGGCGTGGATCGAGACGTTCATGGGCTCGAGCCGGCAGGTGATGATGCGTTCGACGTCCTCGTCGGTCACGTTGGTGAGGGTGACGAAGTTCCCCTGCAGGAACGAGAGGCGGTAGTCGTCGTCGCGCAGCGAGAGGGACGGGCGCGCGTCCGCCGGCAGCATGCTCATGAAGCAGAACTGGCACGCGTTCACGCAGGTGCGGATGCCGTCGAAGAGGACGTCCGTGAAGTCGATGCCCCAGTCCTCGCCGGGCTCGCGCCAGAGCTCGCAGCCATAGGTTCCACCGTCCCTGGGGTCGAAGACCTCCAGCTCGCACGAGGCGCCATCGGCCTCCCAGCGCCAATCGATGAGGTCGCGCAGCTTGTGGCCATTCACGCTCTCGATGCGCATGCCGGGCTCAATGCCAGCCTCCCAGGCGGGGCTCTCCTCCTCTACCGACTGCACCCAGGCGCCAAGAGAGCGTTCGCGCGTGGATGCGTAGTCTGCCCTGTCTCGTGACACCCCTACTCCCCCATCATCGACTCAATTGCTGCCACAACGGCGCGGATCTGCGAGGCAGGGGTCGAGGCGCCAGCCGTGACGCCCACAAGGCCCGCCCCTGCAAACCAGGAAGGGTCAAGCTCATCGGCACCCTCGATATGATGCGTGCGGGGGCAGGCAGCGGCGGCAATCTCGGCCAGGCGCGTGGTGTTGGCAGAGTTTCGGCCGCCGATGACCACCATCACGTCCGCACGGGCCGCAAGCTCGGCGCAGGCGCCCTGATGTCCTGAGGTTGCCTCGCAGATGGTGTTGACTACGCGAAGCTCCTCTGTGCGCGAGAGCAGTGCCGAGACAACCTCGGCTAAGCGTGCCGCAGACTGCGTGGTCTGCACCACAACGCCGGTCTTGCGCGCATGCGGGAGTGCAAGCGCCTCCTCGGCCGTTCCCACAACTACGGCCCCCGGCGCATGGGCAAGGGTAGCGGTGACCTCGGGATGGCCCGCTTCGCCCACGATGACCACGCGATAGCCCTCCGCAGAGAGCTGCTCGGCTGCACGGTGCACCTTCTTAACAAAGGGACAGGTTGCATCGACCACAGAAGAGCAGAGTTCCCGTGCCTCGGCCTCCTCGGCAGGAGTCACCCCGTGCGTGCGGAGGACAAGCGTGCAGCCTGCAGCGTCACGCGGATCCTCGACAACGGCGGCACCACGCTCGCCCAAGCTTGCGACAACCCGCGGATTATGGATGAGCGGCCCCAGCGTGCGGACGCGAGACGCCCCGTCCTTAAGGGCGTCCTCGGTCATCTCAAGCGCGCGCTCGACACCGTAGCAGGCACCGGCCTCGCGCGCCACCTCAACCGTCGCCATGGTTACATCCTCCCCGGGTGCTCTTCGCGAAGCTCATCTCTCAGCGCATAGACGGCGTCCATGCCAGCCTTCGACATTGCAGCGAGCTGGGCCTTCCTGCCCTTAACGTCCAAGGAGTCCCAGGTGATGGGGTCTCCCGCCTTGAGCCACACGCGGGAAAAGTGGTGCAGGTGACTGCCACGCTTCGTGATGTCGCGCGCGCCCACGATGGCCACCGGCTGGACCGGAGCGTGGCCAAGCTGCGCCATGAGCGAGTAGCCCTCGTGGATGGTCACGGGCTCGTCGTCGCTCTTGATGCGGGTGCCCTCGGGGAAAATGAGGACGCACTCGCCACGGTCAAGCGCTGCCTTAGCACGACGAACGGACTTCATGTCTGCGGTGCCGCGCTGTACCGGAATGGCGCCCACGCGGGTGAAGAACCAGGTGACTACCGGCGACTTGTCGAACTCGCTCTTGTAGATTGTGCGCACGCGAATGCCGTGCAGCCACAGCTGCACGATGATGATCACAGGGTCGAGCATCGAGCCGTGGTTCATGACGAGGACGCGTGGGGTCTTGTCGTCGACGAGCTTCTCCTTGTTCTCAACGCTCCAGCGCCAGCGAAACTGCGTCCATGCCATGCAAGCATAGACGGCAATGCCAAGAAACATGCGGGCCGGAAGCGGGAAGTTACGCATGCCCGTGTCGAAGTAGTCGTCGAAGCTGTTGCCATGGAAGGCGCGTAGGCGCTTCTCGGGCGCCTTCTTCTGCGCGCTCACGAACGGCCACCCGCGAGCGCGGCTTCAAGCCTGGGGTCAAGCGCGCAGATGGCGGCAACGACCTCGTCAACGCCCATCGAGGACGAGTCGATGTGGTGCGCGTCAGGCGCCGGCTTGAGAGGGGCGGTCTTTCTCGTAGAGTCAAGCTGGTCGCGGCGGTTGAGGTCTGCGAGGATGCGCTCCACCTCGGCGGGGTCGGCCGTTGCGCTGGCGTCCTTGGCGGCATCTCCGCCCTCACGCTGCACGGCACGGCGCAGGGCGCGCGCGGCGGGGTCTGCCGTAAGGAAGACCTTCACGTCCGCCTTGGGGAAGACCACGGTGCCAATGTCTCTGCCCTCGGCGACTACATCGCCCGTCTCGCCGTAGGCACGCTGAAGCTCGACCATGGCGGTGCGCACTTCGGGGATGGCAGAGACTGCGGAGACGTTGCGGTCGACCTCTGGCGTGCGAATCTCGGCGGTGACGTCACGGCCGTTGGCGGTGACGGTCTGGCCTGCGGGCGAGGTGCCAAAGGTGATGGTGGTCGTGCGCGCGACCCGTGTCACGGCTGCCGCGTCCGCGGGGTCAATGCCCTGGCGCAGGCACTCGGCGGTGACGGAGCGATACATGGCACCCGTGTCGAGATAGGTGAGGTGGCACCTCTCGGCAATTGCGTGGGCAACGGTAGACTTGCCGGACCCAGCGGGCCCGTCGATGGCGACAATCATGCGTCCTTCCTTTCCGAGACGCCCCAGATGTCCCTGAGGTCGTATGGGTTTGGCTTGGTCGAGCGCTCTATGACCTCATCGGGGGTGAGGTTGAACCCGCCAAGGTAGAAGCTCTTCCCGTTACAGGTGTAGTACGCCGAGCACACGTTTGCCAGATGCACATTCCAGAAGCGGTCATACGGTACATCGTACATGGCGGCGATGAGAATGCGAGAGAAGCCCCCGTGGGTAACAAGGGCAGTTCTGCCGGCAAGCGGCCTCAGCTCGTCCATAAGATGGTTGGCGCGGGCGGTCGCGTGCTCGAAGGACTCCGCACCGGGCGCAGGAAGCGAGTGCCCGTACTCGTCAAGCGGCCAGGGGAACTGCGTAGGACCGGAGTTGCTCGCCTCAAAGCGCGTGCCCTCCAGCTCGCCAAAGTCAAGCTCCACAAGGTCATCGTCCACGCGGACGGGAATACCCAGGCGCTCCCCGGCCTCCTCGGCAAGATTACGACAGCGCGAGAGGGGCGAGCACCAAATGCGCTCGGGGCCAAAGGCCACAAGGGCGTCCACGCCACGCTCGCGCTGCCTCTCGCCGCGCGAGGTGAGAGGGACGTCCCTCCTTCCCGAGAAGAAGTGCTCAGTGTTCGCGGGCGTCTCCGGATGCCTCATGACAAGGATCCGCTGCCTCATGCCAAAGTCCACGCTAGTCGTCCTCCCCCTGATCGCCGGCAAGCCCGGCGCAAATACCCTCGATGGCCGCAACCTCCTGGGGTGTGAGCTCGCGCCACGAACCCTCGTCAACTCCCGTGAGCGAAAGCGGCCCAAACGCATCGCGGTGGAGGCGCAAGACCTTGTGTCCCACAGCCTGCATCATCTTCTTGACCTGGTGCTTCCTTCCCTCGTGGATGGTGAGGCCCACAACTGCGTTGGGCTCTCCCCCACCCGTACGACCAGCACCGTGCGGGGCGACAACCGAGTAGAGTGGGTCTCTCTTCCCAAGGAGGGACGCACCGGCTGGCGACGCCGGACCGTCCTCGAGCATGACGCCGCGCCTCAGGCGCTCAAGGTCGTGCGCCGAGGGGGTGCCCGAGACGAGCGCCACGTAGTGCTTCTCGACGTGGCGCGAGGGGTGGAGCAGGTCCTGGCCCACGTTCCCGTTGGTGGTGAAGAGGAGAAGGCCGGTGGTGTCCATGTCGAGGCGACCCACCGGGAAGAGCCCGGGGAAGCGTTCTGTTGGGACAAGCTCGGCTACCGTGTGCCTACCCTGGGGATCGCTCATGGTGGTGACGTAGCCCGCGGGCTTGTAGAGCATGAGGTAGCAGGGCCGCTCGAGTATGTGGCACTCGATGCCGTCCACGCTCACCACGTCACTAGCGGGATCGACCTTGCTACCAAGCTCAGTCACGACCTCGCCGTTCACGCGCACGCGACCGGCAGTCATAAGCCGCTCGGCACCGCGCCTGCTTGCGACGCCAGCGCGGGCGAGAAAACGCTGGAGACGCATGGGGTAGAGCCCATCCTCTCGTACGGGATCACTCATCGTCCGCGTCACCGTCCGCAGTGTCCTCAGGACCCGGCACGTCCTCGAGAGCCTCGCCATCCTCGGTACCTTCACCGTCGCCCAAGAGGTCGCGCTCGGCGTCGATGTCGTCCGAGGCCTCCTCGAGCGTAGACTCCAACGAGCGGCCAGAGAGACGCTCGCGGATAAACTGCTTGGACTGCTCGTCTGGCGCAAAGTCCTCGAGTGGCGGAAGGTCGCGGATGCTCCTCAGGCCAAAGCGCTCAAGGAAGGCGCGCGTGGTGCCAAAGAGGACCGCCTGGCCGTGCTCGGCGTCATGTCCCACCTCACGCACCAGGCCCTTCTCGCGCAGGGAAGCAATGACGCCGTCAGAGTTCACGCCGCGGATGGCACGCACTCCCTCACGAGAGACGGGCTGGTGGTACGCAATGACGGCCAGCGTCTCCAGCGCGGCCTGCGAGAGGCGCCGCTGGTCCCACGAGAGCACGTAATCGGCAACCTGGTCGTGAAACGCAGGGTGCGTGAAGAGCCTCCAGCCACCTGCGACCTCGCGGAGCTGGAAGCCACGGTTTGCGTCGGCGTACTCGGCCGAGAGTTCCGCAAGCGCCGAGGCCACGTCACCCGGCGCGGCGCCCGTGGCCTTTGCCAGGTCTGTTGCCGAGACGGAGTCATCGGACACGAGGAGCAGGGCCTCCAGGAGCCCCTTGAGCGAACCGTCCTCAAGCCTCTCGAGACCTGCCATCACGCGTCCTTCCCCGTGTCATCCGCCTGCGCAACTTCGTCCTCGCCTGCGCCCAAAACGTCACCAAAGCCAAGCTCTTCCAGGTCCTGCTCGCCCACGCCCTGCTCCTCCAGCTCGTAGATGACCGACTCGTCCATCTCGTAGGGAGTTGCCCCCTCCACGTGATCAAGATCGATCTCGCCAAAGTTCCTCTCCTGGCGCATTCGAAGCTTGTCCCTATGGTAGAGGTCGAGCACGGCAAGGAAGTTTGCCACCACGACCTCGGGCTCACTCGAGCCGTCAAGAAGCTCAGAGAACGTGAGGTGCCCGCGGGAGCGCGCCAGTCTGTCGACCGAGGCAACCGTGAGCGCGATGGGCAGTCGCTTGGGCGCGATGTGCTCGGACTCAAGAAGGAAGGTCTCGCGATGCGAGTCGATGTCGGCACAGATGACGGCGAGGCTTCGCAGCGTGATGCCCTCGAGGTAGTCGGGCATGAGCCCCAGGAACTCCGGGTCTGGACCCACGGTGCGCGGGACCATGCGGCTCTCGGCCTCCATGCGGCTGCCAAGTGCGGTGCCGGCGTTCCTGAACTGCTTGTAGGTGATGAGGCGAGCGATGAGCACCTCGCGCGCCTCGTCGGGCGAGAGGCCCGCGAGGTCGTCCTCCTCGTCCAGATCCTCCTCCCCAGCGTGCTGGGTGCGCGTGACGCCGCCCTCGGGGACAAGCGCCGCAGCCTTCATGTCCAGAAGCGTGGAGGCAACCAGCACAAAGTCGCTCGCAACGTCCAAGTCCAGGTCGCTCATGCGCTCGACCTCGGCAAGGTATTGGTCTGCCACCTCGGCAACCGAGATGGAGCCAATGGCCACCTTCTGCCTACTTACGAGCTGCAGAAGGAGGTCGAAGGGACCTGTGTACGCATCCGTCTTCACACGCCATGACATATGCCGCTATGCCCCCATGAGAAGGTCGAAGAGCGAGCCAGCCGTAGAGTCAAGGACCCAACCCAGTGGGTCAACGCCAAAAGCATACGGAATAAGGTAAAGGACCACGATGAGGATGGGCATGGCGTACTGCTGCACGCGGTAGTAGGCACGACGGGAGCGCTCGCTTCTAAAGAGAGGCGAGATGACCTTGGAGCCGTCAAGCGGGGGAAGCGGTATGAGGTTGAAGCACATGAGCATGAGATTCACGTAGACGTAAGTCGAGAGGATTGTGAGCACCCAATACGCCACGTTATACCAGGGGTCAACGGCAAGCGTCCCGGAGGTGAGCCCCGAGTTGAAGCCCCAAAACGCGAGCCGCCAGACGGCGGCGCCCGCAAGCGCCTGGAGGAAGTTGCAGACAGGCCCCGCAAGCGCCACCAGCGCCTCGTCGCGGTTGCGCGTCTTGGGGTCGAAGTTCATGGGGTTATAGGGCACCGGCTTGGCGTAGGCAAAGATGGGCCCGCCAAAGGCGCCCATAATGAGCGGCAGGAGGATAGAGCCAAAGGGGTCGATGTGCGCGGCTGGGTTGAGCGTGAGGCGTCCGGCGCGCTTGGCCGTGGGGTCCCCAAGGCGGTTGGCCATCCAGCCATGGGCCACCTCGTGCGGAATGGCGGAGAGCATGACGAGCCCAACCGAGATGAGGATCGTGATGATGCGAGAGGTCGAGAACACGTCACGCCCCTTTCTGGGCTAGATGCGAGCGGCGGCCCTTGCGAGGAGCCAGTCTATGACAAAGAGCGCAACCGCGACAAGGGCGAAGTCTCCCCTAAAGGCCCCGCCCATGGGCGTGCGAAAGACGAGAAGCCCCGAGACGGACTGGGGCACCAAATTCGACACGAAGCCATTTACGTCGAGAAGCACCGTGTGAAGCGTACCCAGGTCGAGCGAGTCGACAACCACCAGCACGCAGAGCACCACGGCAAGCACACGCGCGACAAGCGCAGCCACGTCGAGAGCGGCACGGGCGCCGGAGTGCGTGAGGCTATGCATCCGCCTCGCCTGCCTCCATGGCCTCGGAGAGCTCGAGCCATTCCTGTTCGAGAGCGGGAATCTTCTTCGAGAGTGCGTTGTACTCGCTCATGCACTTGTTGAAGCGGTCAGTGTCGTTGTAGAGCTCCTCGTCGGCCATGAGCGTCACGAGCTCGTTGTAGCGGTCGTGCGCGGGGCCAAGGGCCGCCTCGACCTCCTGCAGGCGCTTCTTGGTCTTACGGAGCGCCTTGCTCCTGCGGTTGCGCTCCTCGGCCTCGGCGCGGCGCTGCTCCTTGGTCTTGACGTTGCGGCCCGAGGTCTGGTCGGGAGCCTCGCTCGCTACCGGTGCGGCCTTTGCCTGCGCCGCCTTGCTCGTGGGCACATCCTGCCCAGCGGCCGCGGCCTCGAGCTCCGCGCGCTTGAACTGGTAGTACTCGTAGTCGCCGTCGTAGAGCGTCACCTTGTGGTCGCGCACGTCGACCACCTTGTTGGCCACGGCGCGTACGAGGTGCTCGTCGTGGGAAATGAGCACGATGGTACCGGGGAAGTGAACGAGGGCCTGCTCAAGCACGTCGACCGAGTCGATGTCGAGGTGGTTGGTGGGCTCGTCCAGGCAGAGCAGCGGGTCTGGCGCCACGAGCATCTTGGCAAGGGCGAGACGCGCCTTCTCGCCACCGGAAAGCACCGAGACGCGCTTGTCCACGTCATCGCCATGGAAGAGGAAGGCACCCAGGAGGCGGCGCTCCTCGGATGTGGTCCAGCCGGGAGCCACGGCATCCATCTCCTGGAGCACGGTGTTTGCAGGGTCAAGCTGCTCGAGCTGGTGCTGCGCGTAGTAGGCACAGGTCACGTTCTGGCCAAGCTCGACCGATCCAGCATCAGGAGTGAGGTGCCCGTTGATGAGCTTCATGAGCGTTGACTTACCGGCGCCGTTGGGACCAACGAGCGCCACGTGGTCACCACGATAGAGCGTGAGGTCAACGTGGTCGTAGACGTGGTTCTCGCCAAAGGACTTTGCGGCGTCCTCCACCTTCACCACGGTGTCGCCGGTACGAGGCGGATCGGGGAACGAGAAGTGCACCTTCTTGGAGCCCTCGGGGAGAATGACCAGCTCGCTCTTGATCTGCTCGATGCGGCGCATGCGCTCCTGCGCCTGCGCGGCCTTGGTGGGCTTGTAGCGGAACTTGTCGACAAAGACCTGCATGTGGGCGATCTCTCGCTCCTGGGCGGCGCGCTTGGCGCGCATCTGCTCCAGGTTGTCCTCGCGCTGCCGCAGGTAGTCGGAGTAGTTGCCCGTGTAGGTGGTCAGGCGGCGGTTCTCGACGGCCGCCACGTGACTCACGCAGGCGTCCATGAAGGAGCGGTCGTGGGAGACGAGAAGCACTGCGCCGTCGTAGGCCGCGAGGAAGTGCTCGAGCCACTGGACGCTCTCGAGGTCGAGGTGGTTGGTGGGCTCGTCGAGCAGGAGCAGGTCGGGGTGACGCAGCAGCAGCTTCGAGAGCGCAATGCGCATCTGCCAGCCGCCGGAGAAGTCCGCCGCGGGTTTGTCGAAGTCCTCGATGGGAAAGCCCAGGCCTCCCAGAATCTGACGGGCGCGGGCATCAAGCTCATAGCCGCCCAAGCGCTCAAAGCGGTCCTGCGCGTGCCCGTAGTCCTCGAGCAGGCGGTCGAGCTCGGGACCGGGCTTGGTGGTCGAGATCTTTGCCTCGAGCTCGGCCACTCGGCGCTCCCAGCCTTTCACCTCGTGGGCCGAGTCCACAACCTCCTGGAGGGCAGTCTTCTCGCCATCGATCTTGGTCTCCTGCTCAAGGTAGCCGACGGTGGTCTCCTTTGCAAAGGAGACGGTGCCCTCGTCAGGTGACTCCTGACCCATGATGATCTTGAGGAGCGTTGTCTTGCCGGCACCGTTGGGGCCAACCAAAGCCCAGCGCTCACCTGCGTTGAGCTGCAGCGTTGCCTGTGTGTAGAGGACTCTTCCGCCAAACGACTTGGTGATCTTGTCTGCGAGTGCTATCACGTGAACCCCTCGGGATGCCAAATTTGCCAAGGGGTGAGTATACGGTACGCTCATGCAGAAGAGGTGTGCCTGCGGGATTTTGTTGCCGGGCAACTCAATCCCATTGTACACAATGCAATCAAAATGCCCGGCAACGGGATTCCATTGCCGGGCAACTCAATCCCGCGCTAGTCGTCTACCGTGATGTGGATGGAGAAGCCTGCAATCTCATCCTTGAAGTAGATGAGGTGGGTGGAACCGTCTGGGAACTTGGCGCGGGACTCCTCGTTGAACTCGAAGCCGCGATCCTCGAACCACTTCTGCGCGGCGTCGATGTCATCCACGTGGAAGCCAATGTGGCCTTTCTCGCCACGCCCGGCGCCCTTCATGATTTCGATGTAGGTGTCAACAAAATAGGAAGGCGCAAGCTCCGTTGTGCCAAGGCCCAGAAGGGCCGCCAGTTGCTTGGTGATCTTCTCGGCCTTCTCCGGCGTGCCGCCATTAATGCCCACGTGCGCAAGGCGCAGGCCAAGGACCTTCTTGGGATCTTCGCTGGTATTCATGGAGCAGTCCCTCCCCTGTTAGATGCGAATAATGCTGCATGGCACGCTATGGACCGCACGCCACGACCCCAAGTATATGGGACTTTTGGCATATCTCGCGCGCTGAGAAATACTGAAGCACATCACCACCAAGGGATAAGGTCGCAGAAAGACACAAAAAAGACGGCACCCAAGTGGATGCCGTCTCTCAAATTCTATGGTGGGCGATGCTGGATTCGAACCAGCGACCCCATCCGTGTGAAGGATGTGCTCTACCCCTGAGCCAATCGCCCGTGCGGCTTGCTATATTACCAAAACAATCCGGTTTGGCAACCGAGAAATTCTACCTTCCCGTAATTGCCGCGCGAAGCATCAAGACGTAGGCGTCCGCACCCTCGGGCCGAAGATGTGTGCCATCGTCCCAGAAGTACTCGTCGTGCCCAGCGCTCGTCTCGTACCAGTCGATGACCTCGCAGTTGTCATACGCTGCCGCAACCTGCTTGAACAGGGCGTTGTTGATGTCCTGCAGCGCCAGGGGAACGCGGGCGGTCACAAGGTAGACGCGCTTGCCCGGGTCGACCGCATCAATCAGCGCCTTCACCTGGTCTTCGGTTGCTACACCATTGTCGCCCAGCGACCACACCACGATATCGCCATCATGCCCCGCGGCAACGTCCTGCGCATAGACATCTGGACCGTCATAGATCTGCCGTCCAACCACGGCATCGATATAGCCATTGGGGAAGATCGTGTTGAACTGGTTGACGGCACCGGCGGGCACGGAGTCTCCAATGAGGATGACCTTGGCGTCAGTGGCGCCCGTCTCTGCGTCGACGTCGTAGCTCACGTTGTTGATGGACGAGAAAGCGCCGTCAAACGCGGTACCAGCAAAGTACGTCCCCGAGTCATCGTAGCTCTCGAGGCTCTCGGCCTGCTCCGTGAGCGCAGACTCCTGGCCAGCGGCCATAGCCTGCGGAGTGTTTGCCGTCTCGGCATTGAGCGGCACCAGCATGAGCACGAGCACAGACACAAAGCCAACGCTCTCCATCACAAGGCGAGGGAGCGGTTGAGCGAGAAGCCCACGGGTGAGCCTTGAGTGCGAGACGCCCCGCTGGAAGCGCGCATCCCGACCGCCAACAAACGTGGGAATGGGCGAGAGCGGGCGTGCTGGCTCCTTCTCCAGGAACCGATATGAGAGCTCGGAGAGCATGCCGATGAGGGCAAACTCAAGCACCCACCCCCACCAGGGTAGAGGCGTGGTGTTGCTCGCGGGGTTCAAGATGATGAACAGCGGGTAGTGCCAGAGGTAGAGCGCATAGCCACGCTTGCCGGCCTCAGCCAGTACGGGGACACCAAGGATACGTCCCACAATCGTATGGTTAGGGCGAGAGATGCAACCAACGAGAAGCGCCGTGAGGATTGCCGCAATGAGAATGCCGCCCCGGTACACAAAGTGGCTGTACCCATTGAAGACAAACATCAAGACTACGATGCCGAGAAGGGAGACGAGCGCAATGACGTCGTACGCAAGGGCGGGAACGCCACGCTCACGTAGGGAGGGGACGAGTCGCTCGAGACGAAGGCCCCTTCCTCCCGTAGCTATGGCGAGCAGCGCCCCAACAAGAAGCTCGGCCGCGCGGGTGTCGGGCCCATAGTAGATGCGAGCGGTATCTGCCGTAGGGTCAAAGCGCACCCACATGGCTATCGATGAGGCGAGAATCAGCACACAGACTGCCAAGCACGCGTTGCGACGGCTTGGCAGAACGCGCAAGAGCAGAAGCACGACGAGCGGCCACACGATGTAGAACTGCATCACGACGCCCAGATACCAGAAGTGCGTGAGCGGCGAGGGAGCGCCTGCCGCAGCGAAGTACGACACCTTGCGCACAATGTAGAAGATGTTCTCGAAGAAGAGAAGAGCCGGCAGGGCATCACTTTGCACCTTGGGGAGAAGGTAGGGTGCGCGGATTGCCGAGAGGATCACGGTCACCCCGACAACTGCAAGCATCGTGGGCCACAGGCGCACCGCTCGCTTGAGGATGAGCCTGCCGTACGCGATAGAGCCCGTACGCGCAACCTCTCGCTGGACAGAGAGGGTGAAGAGGTAGCCCGTGATCACAAAGAAGACCGTGACACCAAAGAAGCCGCCAGGAATCCAGCCCGGGTTTGCGTGATAGAGAACAATGCCGAGAATAGCAATGACGCGCAGACCGTCAAGGCCGGCAACGCGCCGGGACCCAGTCCGAGATGTGGATGGCTGCGAGCCTCTCTCGGTTACGGAGCTCGCCGAGCTGCCGCGCCTGCCTGTTGCCACACTCTCCACGCTTGCCTACTCCCACACGGATGCCGCTATCGGATCAGAAACCAACGGCAACATTCTATGGCAAAGCGCACGGGACCCTAGGGTACTTTTAAGGTAAGGGGTCCTCTGCCGGGAGAATCGCCCGAGCGCGAGCGACCTATGCTCGGCTAGACCCTCTCGACGCTCTTCTTCACGGCGGCCGTGGCAATGGTGACGAGAAGCGCCAAGACAAACGCGACGGCGCCAACCACGATGGGAGCCACCTGGCCGTTGGCAAACGCAACGTCACCTGCGCAGAGCGCCCCAGTGGCAACAGTGGCGCCAGCTGAGGGCCCCATGAGTTGTGGCGCGTTAGAGGGCACGTTTGCGACCCTGGCACCTCTTGCGCCCACGAGCAGGGCAACCACCGAGGCAGCCACGACAAAGAGGTCAGTAATGTCGACGCCGAGAACCGCAAGCACGACTCCCGCAACGACGCAGACGCACCCTACGATGAGTGCAACAATGCCAGAGAGCTTGAGCCTCTTTGCTTCCGGAGACATAGGCAACCCCTAATCGACGACACTGGCCGCGCGGATGGCGCGGCAACCAAACGGAGGTTGTATACCCAATACACAGCCAAGGGTTTCTCGCCGTGCGGTCGCCACTTAAGAAACGCTCCCCCACCCCAGGGGCGAGGGAGCGAACACGACATGGTGGGCCCAGTAGGATTCGAACCTACAACCCAGGGATTATGAGTCCCCTGCGCTAACCGTTGCGCCATGAGCCCCTACGAAAAAGGGCGACGGCAAACGCCGCCGCCCTGAATGTATGGTGGAGAATAGGGGGTTCGAACCCCTGACCTCGTGACTGCCAGTCACGCGCTCTCCCAACTGAGCTAATTCCCCGTGGGTTGGTGCGGGAATTACTATACCAGACGAGAATTCTGGGTCAACAACTTTTTTTAAAAAGTTGGAACCAAAGCCGGGCCGGTGCCGTGAGTCCACGTTCCCGGGCAGCAGGCCGCCCCCTCCCGCTGCGCATTCACACCCCTCCCGCTGCGCATCCTCTCCACTCGCGCGGAGCACCCGCGCCCCTCTCGCTGAGAATAGCTCCGATTCTTAAACCGCCGCCGCGTTTTCGCAGGTCACCGTAAACGGTTTTAAGAAATGGAGCTAAACTCCGCCAACCGCCTTGGCTGCTAGGATGGAGCCAGCAGGCAAACGAAAGGAGAACCATGAGCGCAGAGCGCACGGAGTCACGCTACGTGACGGTTGAGCCGGATGTCCAAATCCACTTCTGGGATGCAGGCGAGAAGGACGCGCCGGCCCTTGTCTTCATCCCCGGTCTCACCTTCTCGGGCAAGGTCTTCAAGCACCAGCTGGAGCACTTCTCCAAGAGCTACCGCGTGATCCTTGTCGATCCCCGCGGCCAGGGTCTCTCAACCAAGTGCCCGTTTGGCAATGATTACCAGACACACGGCCGTGACCTCATCCGCCTGGTGGAGCACGAGGGCATCGAGAAGCCAACGCTCATCGGCTGGAGCTGCGGGAACCTTGAGGCATGGAGCTACCTCGAGCAGGCGGGCGTCGATTCCGTCTCCGGTTGCGTGACGGTTGACATGTCCCCGCTGCCGCACAACGAGGACCCTAAGGCCTGGACGGAGGGCACGCCGGCTGAGCTTTCGGAGATCATGACGCGCACGCTGAACCACCCGGAGACCGCAGCAGGCTTCTGGGATAGCTACCTGCG